>OEIV010000030.1_pt1 | contig 87195 bp, 84 predicted proteins | sample 1539231 | NCBI WGS metagenome assembly OEIV01 (sample SAMN03794762, study PRJEB22550) | activated sludge metagenome | feature: wastewater treatment plant; material: activated sludge; isolation source: Wastewater treatment plant of a petroleum refinery complex | place: Argentina: Buenos Aires ...
CAGCGAACAAGTCGCCCCAGACTTACACCGCTGTACTTATCGGCGGGACCACTAGTAGGCTTCGCGAGTAGTGAGGTTTGTGGACAGTGCCGGTTCAGACCGGTCGAACCGGGCGGGGGCCTAAGGTGGTGACCTGTAATAGATGCGGGACGAATTCCCTGCCGGGCGCACGGTTCTGTGACGTTTGTGGCCTGCCGTTGGTGTCGACGCCGCAGGTCGCCTACGGAGCGGCGAAGCCCGGTAGACCGATCGCGCCGGTGGTCGCTGCCGGCATCCTGGCGGCCTTCGGCATCCTCCTACTCGTCGGCGCGATCACGCCGTTAGTGGGATTAGTGGGAGAGGACGGCGACTCAGCGAAGCTGACGGACATCTTCGGGAAGTCACTCGGCCCGGGATTCTCGCTGATCGCGCTTGTCTGCGTTTGGGCCTGTGTGGCCGAGTTCATCAGCTTCCGCGACAGCCTCCTCTTGGGGTGTGGCATCGCTGTTGGTGGCGGGATTTTCGCCTTTGAAGCAGCGTCGGTTGGGGTCTTCCTCCTCGAAGGGGCCGATGTGCAGGTCGGCGTGTTCATCCTCGTCTTCGCTGGCCTCGCTGCGATCGGCACCACCGCTCTGCTGGCGTCTGTTCTGCGCGCCGCGGACCGATCGCGAGTCCCGATTGCGATTGCGGCAACGACCTTTGGCGGCGCTCTTCTGTTGACGTTGGTCTCGTTCATCCCGGCTTCCCGCGTCGGGTTCTCCGACCACATGGCCTTCGACGAGCCCGTGGTGGCGTTCTTCCGAATCATCCGCTACCTCATCCCGGCGGGCGTCGGCACGGCCGTCCTCGTCTCGAAGACCCGCGCGGTTCACAACGTGGCGCTGGGCGTTGCGCTCTGGGCCTTGGTTCACTGGGCGGCAACGGGCGCAAGTACCCGCGACCTCGATCTAGGGAACGATCTCGGTCCCGGCTTCTACCTGCAGGCCCTCGCCCTGCTCATCATGGGACTCGGTGCGATCGGCGGAGCACAAGTGCGGTGGCGGGGGAACACCCTCACGGCAGTGGGAGCCCGGGACTACGCGCAGCCGATCACGGGGTGCGTCGTGTTGGTCATCCTGCTGCTTCTCGGCGTAGCTGCCTGACGCGTCCTCGGCCGAGGTTGCGCGTCTCACAAGACGATCTGATGACTGCATTGCAGTCGCAGCGATGCACAGCGGGGTGGGAGGTTCAGAGCTGCTCGCCCCGCTCGCCGCGAGGAACCACCTGGCCAAGGGCGATGGCGTCGCGCTGCTCGGTCGCCTCAATGCGCTCGCCGGGCTCGACGCCACTGCCCTCGTCCGACAGATGTCGGCTTCAGAGACGACCGGCGCGCTGGTTGCCGCGTCGAGCCTCGCCCGCCTCAGCCGCGCGGATCTCGCCCCGTCCCTCATCGGGCCCGCCACCCAAGACGCGCTCCGAGCTCTCAACGAATCCGTCGCGCGGTCGGTGCAGCAGTCGATCACTCCGATCCTCGAAAGCTTCGCAGCGTCGATCGAGATGCCTCGTCTCCCCGGAATCGACGCAGCCCTTGCGGCGATCGCCGAGCAGATTGCGATGACCCTCCCCACGCGGGACCTGCTGGCCTCCTTCGGCGACGAGTGGTCTGCATCGATCGGTAAGACACTCGCCGCTGCCGGATCCGATCTCGCGCCGGCCATCAACGCCATCGAGGCGGCGCGCCACGCACAGACCGCGAGCGTCGGTGGGTGACCTCGCGGCGTATGCCGATGGCAAGGGAGTCGAGAGTCCGGTGCTTCACAACGGTCTGAACGCTGGTCGCCTCGATCGGAGCGACGCCAGCGAGTCGAGCGAAGGCCAAGTCGTTGCGACACCGGCTGGCGGGCGACACCACTGAAACGCGCAAGCGAAACCGAGGGGCTCGCGCTACGAGTCAGCGATCCGAACTGCTGGCGCTGTCAGCTTCATTGGGCCCGAGCGGTCAGACCTCAAGTCGAGTCGGGTGGCGAGTCGGCGACGGTAGCCTGAGGGGATGGGCAGCGGCAGGAGTCTGGTCGATTCGCATCGCGATGAGATCGCCGCGGCTGTTCGACGCCACCACGGACGCTCCATCGCGGTTTTCGGCTCAGTCGCACGAGGCGAGGACGCCAAGGGAAGCGACATCGACTTCCTGGTCGACTTCAAACCCGGAAGCTCGCTCTTCGACCTCCTTCACCTCCAGGACGGGCTGACCGCCATCCTCGGCTGCGCGGTCGATGTCGTCTCCAGTGGCGGACTCAAGGATCGCGACAGCCACATCCGCAACGAGGCCGTTCGCCTGTGAGCCGTTCCGACGCACAACGAGTCGCCGACATGTTGGATGCGGCCGTCGAGCTCGAGCAGATCGTGCGCCGAGGCCACACCGAGTTCTCGTCCGACCAGATCCTCCAGCGGGCCTCCGAACGACTCCTCGAGATCATCGGGGAGCGGCAAACTCGATCGATCCCGCGACAGCAGACAACTGCCCCGACGTCGCGTGGAAGGACATCGCTCGCCTTCGAATCGTCCTCGCCCACCACTATCACCGAGTCGACCCGGAGCAGGTCTGGGCTACCGGATAGCGGCGAACAACCACGTGCTCCCCGCCCGGCCGATGGCCGCAGGGGTGACCATCCTTCAGGCCCTCGCAGCGCTCAGGTCTGACAACGCCAGCCGCGGCGCTGACGACCCGGCGGCGAATGCCGATGGAAAGCTCACTTGCACTCGCCACCTTCTAACTAAACAGAATCGCGCATCTCTTTAGTTAGAGTGAAGGTTCCGAAAGCCGACTTTCACGGAGGAGCGCCATGCGGCCCGATGCGTTCACGTCGACTGAGCGAGGCCGGGCCTACAAGGCTCCCGAGGGTTACTGGGCGTTCCACCCGATGGAAGCGCCTCGTCGACTCAGCCTGTCCGACGAGGTCATCAAGCTTCTCGATGAAGCGACCGGTGCAGTCCACCGCCTCGGCGGCGTGGGCCGCCTGATCCCCAACCCGCACCTGCTCATCGGACCCCACCTCCGTCTCGAGGCAGTCCTGAGCTCCCGGATCGAGGGCACCAAGACCGACGTGAGCGAACTGCTCCGCTTCGAAGCCGGGCAGGTGCTTCCAGGTGAAGCAGCCGACGACGCGACGGAGGTCCGGAACTACATCGTGGCGATGGAGCACGGGCTCGCTCGCGTCCGAGAGGGCTTCCCCATCTCCATCCGACTGTTCCGGGAGATGCACGAACGCCTCCTCGGCGGAGCGAGGGGCCAGCACCGCCACCCCGGTGAACTACGACGGAGCCCGGTCTGGCTCGGCGGCAGCACGCTCGACGACGCCGTCTTCGTCCCTCCTCCGCCCGACGAGATGAACCACGCGCTCTCCGACCTCGAACGCTTCCTCCACGAGACCGAACTCCCGCTCCTGGTCCAGCTCGCCGTCGCTCACTACCAGTTCGAGGTCATCCATCCGTTCCTCGACGGCAACGGCCGCATCGGCCGACTGATGATCCCGCTCATGCTCGTACTGCGCGAGGCACTGCCACAGCCGCTGCTCTACCTCTCGGCCTACCTCGAGCAGCACCGCAGCGAGTACTACGACCATCTGCTCTTCACCAGCCAGAAGGGCGACCTGATGCCGTGGATCGCCTTCTTCCTTCGCGGCGTTCGACAGCAGTCACGCGACTCCGAGGAGCGAACGGTTCGCCTCGTCGAGCTCCAACATCAGCTCCGCAACGAACTCCTCGACGAGGGCCGGCCGAACTCGGTCGTCCGGCTCGCCGAGCAGCTGTTCGCCGTCCCGCTCGTCACGGCGCCCCGCGTGGAGGCCGCGATCGGCGTCACCCGGCCAACGGCCCAGGCGGCGATCGACGCTCTGGTCGAACGCGGCGACCTCACCGAAATCACCGGCCGTTCCCGGGGACGGGCCTACGAGGCCAGCGCCATCTTTCACGCCGTGTACGGCCCCGTGTCGGTTGAGGCGTCGACGTTCCACCCGGAGCTTCGCTTCGAATAGCCGCGATGACGATGGCAGCGCCGCTCCACCCGACATGCCCATGGGGGATCTCGGCGAGCGAGGGTCCCCCACGGGCCATGGCCCTACTTGCCGGTCAGCGCCTTCGTGATCGTCGCCTGGTTGGTCTCGATCACCTTCATCATGTCGAGGTCGTCGCCGGGGAAGTTCACCAGCTCCACCTTGGTCGCCCCGCTCGCCGACACGAGATCTGCGCCCATCGGCATGTGTGAGTTCTCGAAGACGAACTCCGGCTTGAGAGCCACCAGCTTGGCGACGTCGTCGGGGGTCGGCATGTTCATCTCGCCGTAGACCCCGGCCGGTGTCAGACCCGCGAAGACCGCCCACTCGGCGACGTACGCCTGCGCGACGACCACCGGAGTCGCGCCGGCGATCGCCGACTTGGTCGCCTCGGATGCCTGCTCGTACGCGGCGCGGTACTCCTCGAAGTGCTCGGCCGAGTGCTCCTCGGTCCCCCACTTCGCGGCGAGTTCCTGCACCTGGGCCTCGATCTTGTCGGGGGCGTAGGCCGGTTCGACGGTGATCACCTCTGCGTCGGATCCGGCGGCCTCCTTGAGGCGCGTCGCAAACCCCTCGAAACCGGCGAGCAGCACGAAGTCCGCATCGGCGGCCTTCGCGAGGTCCGACGGCTTCGGGTCGTAGTCCGGCGGGTGCTGCAGGTTCGACGGCGCGACCACGGTCACGTCGTGGGCGCCGGCGAGCTTGGCGATCGCTCCGACCCATGAGGTCGACGCGAGCACGTGCGGGCCCTCGTGCTCCCCGTGCTCCTCGTGCTCCGCTGCCGTCGTCGTCGTGGTGTCGGCGGAGGTATCGGCGGACTTCTCGGTGTCGTCGGAACCGCACGCGCTGAGCGACACGATCGCCAACGCGGCGAACGCTGCGCTGAGTAGTCGGCGGGTCGGGCTGTACTGGGTCATAGAGGTGTGCCTCTCTGGGTTCGGGCGCTCAGTGGAGCGCCGGGATTGCAGGTCGTCGCCGGGGCATGAACGTCACGAGGGTGATCGTCCCCGCAACGAGCACGAGCATCGGCCCGGGTGGCTGGTCGAACTGGAGCGCGGCCACGAAACCGACCGCGTTGCCGACCAACCCGAAGATCACCGCGAGCGCCACCATGGCGCCGAAGGACCGCGCGATGTTGCGAGCGGCGAGCGCCGGCAGGATCGTGACCGAATCGACGAGCAGGGCACCGGTCAACCGGATCGCCGATCCGATCGACACGCACACGACCAGCAGGGCGAGCGCCGTCAACGCAACCACCGACACGCCCGAACACAACGCGAGTTCGCGGTCGAACAGCACCAGGGCGAGCCTGCGGCGCGTCGTCGCGAACATCGTGAGCACCGCGACGGCGACGACCACCAACACGATGAGATCCTCGGGACGCGTGGCCAGGATCGACCCCCACAGCACCTCGAACGCTCCGTTGGCGTTCACCCCGGAGATCGACAGCACCAGCAGCGCGGCAGCGGCGGTCATCGTCATCACAAAGCTCATCGGCCCCGACAGCCCGGCGGGTCGGTTCGCGAGCGGCGCCAGCGACAACCCCAACACCGCACACATCCCGAGCGCGAGCCCATACGGGGGAACGCCCCACCACAAGCCCAGCGCGATCCCCAGCAAGGCCGTGTGCATCACGGCGAACCGCACGGTGATCACGTCGAGTCCGATGATGAGCACACCCACGACCGGCAGCGACACGCCCGCCACAAGCAACGCCCACGCGGACCGCTGCACGCCGGGCAACGCGAAGAGATCGACGAACGACGTGTCGGTCACCGAACCTCCCGCAGGCGACCCTGCGCCATCTCGACCACTCGATCGCATCGATCCACGAGGACCTGTTCGTGAGAGATGACCAACGCGGTGACGCCGAGGCCCGTGAGGATCTCGGCCACCTCGGCCTGCCCGTCGAAATCGAGCGCCGAGGTCGGCTCGTCGGCCACGATCACCGACGCCCCGCGTGCCACGCATGCGACCCCCCGGGCGATCATCACCCGTTGGAGTTGGCCGCCCGACAGCGTGTTTGCGGAGCGTTCGAGCAGGTGGTCCACGTGGAGTCGCTCGGCGGCGGCGCGCCCAGCTCCCGGATCGCCCGACGAATCGAGCAGCTCCCGCACCAACAGCGGAAAGCGCCCCATTGCCGGGCGCTGCGGGACGTACGCGATGTCGGATCGTCGCCGACTCCACTGCGCGCGGCTGGTCGCGTGCACCCCATCGAGGCGCACCTTCCCACTCGTCAGCGGGTGCAGCCCGAGCACGCATCGGGCGAGCGTCGACTTGCCGGCACCGTTCGACCCGCAGAGCGCCACGCTCGAGCCGGCGTCGATCCGAAGGCTCACCTCGGCAAGCACGACAGCGCGGCCATGGCACGCCACCACGCCTTCGACCTCCACGCGCCCTCGATCCACGACACTGATGTCGCTCGGCGACCCACCGAAGTTCCCGAGATCTCAAGAAATTGGATCCAATCCGTGCCCCTCCCCCACGCGACCCCGGAACCGTGGGACGGTATCGGCGTGGTCGAGACAACCGGAACCGAGGCAGCCACCCTTGAGGAGCACGTCGCTGCGCTGCTCCGCCAGCAGATCCTCGGGCGTCAACTCCGGCCCGGCGACCGGGTGATCACCGACCGGCTCGCACGCGAACTCGGGATGTCGCGCATCCCGGTGCGCCAGGCGCTGCAGCGCCTCGACGGCGCCGGGCTCATCGAGCTCCGCCCGCATCGCGGCGCCATCGTCGCCATACCCGATGAGCACCCCGTGCCCGCGATGCTCGAACTGATCGAGGTGCGGCTTCGCTTGGAACCGTGGGCCGCGGGGCTTGCCGCCCAGCACCGCAGCGGCCGCCAGCTCGCAGCGCTCCGCAGGTCGGTCGCGGCCGGTCGACGCGCGGCACGCGACGGCGACCCGGCCGCGGCTGCGGGGCAACACCACGCCATCGTCGAGGCGGTCGTCGCGGCGAGCGGGAACTCAGCGCTGGTCGAAAGCTTCCGGCCGCTCCTCAACCGCACAGCGCTCCTGTTCGCGATGCTCACCGACAACGGGGCCGAGCCGGTCACCGACGGTTGGAGTCACCACGCACACGTCGTCGATGCGATCGGGTCGTCCGACTCCGATGCCGCCGCGGCCGCGACCCGCCGGCACCTCCGACACATAGCGAAGGCGCTCCGTCACTGACATGGCTGGGCCTGGCTCGACTCACACGATCAGCGCGTCACTCGGCCGACCGTCGCTCGTCGCATCCTCCGAACGTTCGCGACCACGCGCTCGTGGACCCTGGTCAGCACCTCGAAGGCAGTCCATGCGGGTGACGTTCGCAGCAGCGTGACCACACTCACCGGCTCCCACGCGGCGGGTCGGGTGGACGTGGCCGCCGGGCGGGAGCGGATCGAGTCGGCCATCAGCGATCCCGCCGCGGCCTCGACCCGCACTTCGGCGCCGCAGTCGGCGCGGAATGCGTCGATCGCCAACGTCGACCGGGAGTCGTCGTAGACCGACCCGATGGCGGTGTCGACGCCGTCGACCAGCAACCGCACCGCGGTCGGCTCCACGATCCCGACCAGCCGGATGGCATACGTGCGGTCCGCCGGGATGATCCCCACATCGCCGACCGGCGCATCGATGGCGACCGTCATCACATGTTCGCTCCACGTCGAGCGAATCACGGTTGCCGACGAGGCACCGTGCTCGTGCGCCCGAGTCCACCCGTCGTCCTCGTACAGAACGAACGCACCGTCGGTGCCCGGGAACACATGGAGGTCGACCCGGTCGGGAAGGTCGGTCGTGCCGAGGCCACCAGGTGACACCGTGGTCGCCGAATCGGCCGACGACGCGAGCGGGACGATCGCTCCCGCGCGGGCGAACACCGGCACGTCGCTGAGTCCGCCGTCGACCTGCACTGTCGAGCCACCTCGACGACGGGTCCCGTCGAACAGGCCGAACCAGTCACCGTCGGGCAACCACACGTCGCGGCTGCTCCGCCCGGATCGGCCGGCCGGCCGGAGGAACGGCGCAACCATCAGTTCGGAGCCGAACCAGTACTGGTCGTCAACGTGGTACGCCTCCTCGTGCGCCGGGTGCGAGTAGTACATCGGGGTGACCAGAGGAACGGCGGTCATCGCGTTCCGCCACGCCATCGAGTACAGGTAGGGCACGAGTCGGTGACGAAGCCGGAGCGCGTCCATGGCGGCCCGCCGAGCAGCCAGCGACGTGCGCGACCACGGCCGCCGGTCGAGCGATCGCTTGTTGGTCGAGTGCAGTCGCACGATCGGGCTGAAGACCGCGTGCTGCACCCACCGCGCATACAGCTCGTCGTCACGGTCACGACCCTGGTGCCCGCCCACATCGTGACTCCACCAGCCGAACCCCACGTTGGCTGCCGCCGCGGTGGCCCGCGGCAACGCGCCAAGCATCGACCACGTGGTGAAGGTGTCGCCCGAGAACCCGATCGGATATCGGTGGTTTCCCATCCCGCCCCACCGCGACAGCAGCATCGGGCGGCGGGCCGGCCCGTCACCCGATCGTTCGCGGCCGGAGTCGCGGAAATGCAGGTGGTTGAGCCACCACAGCGGATCGAGGCCATCCACGTTCGACAACCCGCCCTGCTGCCAGTCCATCCACCAGCAGTCGACCCCGTCGGCCTCCAGCGGATGATGCAGCTCTTCGAAGTACGCCATCGCAAACGCAGGATCGCCGATGGCGAACGGCACCGTCGTTCGGCGTGCGGGGTCGATACCGACCCGCCGCGCCACGGCCGCGTACGCGTCCTCGTGTGCGGCGATGCCGGCGGCGGGATGCAGATTGAGGCTTGTCCGCAGACCGCGCCGGTGCAGCTCGGCCAGCAACGCCGGCGGGTCGGGGATGAGGTCCCGGTTCCACGTGTACCCGGTCCAGCCGGCCTCGCCGCGAATTCCGGTCTCGGTCACGTGCCAGTCCATGTCGAGCACCATGACCGACAACGGCACCTCGTGAGCGGCGAACTCGTCGGCGAGTGCAAGCACGTCCTCCGATTGGTACGCCCAATAGCGGCTCCACCAGTTGCCCAGCGACCAGCGCGGCACCAGCGGAGTCGGCCCGGCGATCCGGGCGAAGTCAGCGAGGGCCGCGGGGTAGTCGAGACCATGACCGAAGACGTAGAGGTCGAGCGGTCGGCCCCGGCGAGGCTCCAGCCAACCCGCGGCATCGAGCAGCGCGCTCGCACCGTCGTCGAGCACGGCGCATCCGTCGCGTGCGATCAGCCCGTTGCCAAGGGGCAGCGGGCCTCCCGCACCGTCGTGCGTGCGCTGGGTCCCGCCGAGATTGCGCAACGACCGCGGCGACGCGCCGTATCGCCAGGTCGCCCCCGTCGACGCGATCGTCGCCCGCAACCCCGATGACTTCGGTTGGGCGTCGACGTGATCGATCGCGACCACCATTTCGCCCGTGTCGACCTCGAGCGACGTACCCCGCCGCGTGACGTGGAACGCCGGCGGTTCAAACCGGCGAAACCACACGACCTGTGAGGCGCGATCCTCGAACCGGCCACGCTTGTCGTACTCCACGCGCACCAGACGGTCACCCAGCACGGTGACCCGGTAGAGACCCGCAGACACCTGAGCCGTCGCCGACGCGACCGGATCGGTGGCAACGGCGAAGTGCGAGGGCAGTGACATGAGCGTTCGTCGATTCTGTCGGCGTTCCACGTCGGAGTATCCCAGGGGCGCCCGGGTCGCTGCCGCCACGACGACCGAAAGAAGGGCGACGTGACCGACGCCTCCCGTGGCAGGCTCCCGCGGTGACACGACCCGAGGCACCGAGCCGCGTGACGGTGCTCGCACCGATGCGCATGGAACTGCGGCCCATCGTGCGCCGGCTGAATCTCGAGCGCGAGACGATCGGCGGACGCGACATGTGGACCGGCAGGCGACACGACACCACCGTGGTCGCGGCGCCTATCGGCGTCGGCCCCGCCGCAGCGCTCGCATCGACCGCCGCCGTGCTCGACGCGTGGCCCTCCGACCACGTGCTGATCGCCGGCGTGGCGGGGGCGCTGGACGATTCGCTGCGGATCGGCGACCTCGTTTGGCCCGAATGGGCGATGGATGCCGGTGGCGCCCGGTCGACCGCGAGCCCTGCGATGGGACCGAGGCCGACTTCGGCGGCCGGCGCGGTCACCGTCGACGGCTGGTGCGACAGCGACGAACTCCGCATGCATCAAGCGAACGGCGCGGTCATCGTCGACATGGAAACCGCGTCGGTCGCACAGGTCTGCGACTCGCGGCGTGTTCCGTGGTCGGCCTGCCGCGCCGTGAGCGATCGGATCGCCGACGGCATCGTCGATCAGGCGATCGCGGGTCTCGTTCGCGACGACGGACGGCCCGACCTCGCCGCGGTCACCCGATACCTTGCGCCGGCGCCGTGGCGGGTCGCCCGTCTGGTGCAAGTGGCACGCGACAGCGGCCGGGCAACCGCAGCCCTGGCGGCAGGCGTCGCCGACGCGCTCGGGTGGTAGCCCAATCGCACAACCGAGTTCTGCCGGTTCCCGCGTCGGGCCGCGCTACGCGGCGTCGCCGGCGATGACTCGCGGCAACGGCCCCGCCATGTCGTTCAGATCGAACCATGAGGCGTGGCGTTCGAGGAGACGCTGGAACCGGTTTGCCGCGTGGCGATCGCGCGTGTTGGCGACGTACATGTGACCCGCAATGCACTCGATCGCAACGCCGGTTCGCTGGGCCTCGTCGAGCACCCGTCGAGCGCTGGACGACTCGTGCAGCTCAAACAAGAAGCGGGCCCGAGTCACGCGCTCCACGACCTCCACCAGCTCCAGCGTTCGACACTCGGGTTCGATGCACCCGTCGATCTCACAGTCGACCTCGACGGCGACCACGATGTCGTGCAGGCCGACTTCGGGCGTTGAGAAGGGCACGTTGCGGATGCGGAAGCGGCCGCCCCCGAGGATCTCGGCGTGGAGCCACTCGCCGGTGAGCGGCCCATCGGGCAGGGAAACACGGATGGTGGTCAGGCGGTCGGGGTGGACGTGGATGCTGTCGTACGCCGGCATGGCGACTCCTCGGAGACTGGGCTGAGGAGGGGAAGGCCGTCAGTCTCGCTGTTGGCACCGACAGCGAGGGCGCCTGGGACCGTCGCGGTCTACAGCCCGCCGAGCGTGCTCGCCTGCTCGCGACACACCGATGCGCATCTCCACGCACGCCACTGGGCCAGCGCGACCGCGTTGTCCTGCGAGAACCCGATCCAGGCGACCGTCCCCACACCGGTGCTGTCGGTGCCCAACAGCGCACCGGTGGCGCGCCGGTACGTGTTGCCGTCGGCCTGAGCGAGCATGTCGATCGCGCCGTGTTCGCCCAGGGCGTCGTAGAAGCCCAGCACGGAACCGGTCGGTGCGAGCTCCTCAACCGTGTTGCCCACGATCACCACACCGACCGTGTCGGTCGGCGGTTGGCCGATCGCAGGATGCACCGGGCGGAACTCGGTCTCCGCCAACCGGAGCGCCTGGGACCATCCGAGGTCGGTGATGCCACGCCGATGCCGGACGATGTTGCTCTCGACGCGGATGTTCGACGAGTCGAGCACGAGGATGCCGTGGCGGCCGTCGGCGAACGTGGAGGTGCCATCGGCGTTATGCAGCACGGTGTTGTTCGCGACCGTGATGTGATCGGAGATCTCGGTTTCGATGCCGTGCCACTTGTTGTTGACCACGGTGTTGAAGCTGATGACCGAGTCGCTCGTGCCGACGTCGGTCCAGACTCCCGTAGAACCGTTGTCGCGGAACGTCGACTTGGTGACCAGCACGTTGTGGGATTCGGTGGTCTTGAAGCCGGCCGACTCGCGGTACTGCTCCTGCTCGTCCTGATAGCGAAGCGTGTCGGTGTTGCCGGCCACGAGGCTGTCGGTCAGCACGAGACCGTTCGCTCGATAGGCGGCGATTCCGATCGCATCGTTGCCCGCCGCAGTGACCCGGGTGAGTCGCGCACCCGACGCCTCGGACAGCCCGATCCCGGCGTAGCTGTTGTCGGCGACCGTCACGTCCTCGAACACCACCCCCGCCGTGCTCTCCGCACGAAGGGCGCTGCGGAAGTGATCGTGATCCATGGCCGAGAAGTTGCGAACCGTGAGCCGCCGAACCGAGGAGTTCGGCGCCTGGGCGACCACCACGCCGAACCGGGTCGACCCCGCGACCGGCGTCAACCCCGTGCCGTCGATGATCGTGCTCGCCGCGCCCGCGCCCACCAGGTGCACCGACTTCGCGCTGATGCGCACGCTCTCGCGGTACTGGCCGGCAGCGACACGCACGATGGCCGTCGTCCCCGCCGGAACCGCGTCGACCTGCGCCTGGATCGAGGAGGTGCACACGCCGGCCACCGGCGCACAGGCGACGTCGAGCAGGGGCGTGTCGCTGGGAAGCCCCAGCGTCTCTGCGAGCGTCGGCTCCTCCGGCGGAGTCGGAGGCGTGCAGGCCGCCGCGATCACCAGTACCGCCGCGCCGAGCGCGCGTCGCCCGAGCCTCATCCGCGCTCCATCTCTGTGGCCGACAATCGACATCAAACCCGCCTCGCGATCACCGGGCCCGCCGCCCGGAGTTACACGCTTGTTAGTCGCTCATGGCGGAATTGTCCAGCTGCCGGCAATCGCCGGGCCGTCATGCAATCCGCTCGTCGGCCGGTCAGGCAGTCGGCCACCCCGCGGCGACCATCGCGTCCATCGCCCCGCCGTCGAACACGGTGAGCCCCGCATCGCGCATGCGGGTCGCTGCCGTCGCCGACCGATTGCCGCTTCGGCAGTAGACGACGTAGGTGGTCGCCCGGTCGAGCTTCGCGATGTCGGCATCGAACGAGGAGCCCTGCACGTCGATGAGTTGGGCGCCGTCGACGTGGCCGGCCGAGAACTCCTCCGGCGTCCGAACGTCGATCACGGTCGCCTTCTGGGCCAACGCCGCCGCGGCGGATTCCTGGCCGGGCGACGCGTCGGTCCCCTGCTCGGCGGCCGATCCGGATGAATCATCGCTGCATGCCACCGACGCGACCGGCAGCGTTGCGATCGCGACGGCGGCGCCGAGCCGACGGAGTTGGGAACGGGTGATGTGGAACATACCCCCCAGGGTATCGCGCGAACATCGGATCCCGAATCACTCCCCGTAGCGCGCAACCAGCTCGCGGCCGATCGACACCAGTGCCTCGCGCACCGTTGCCGGTGCGAGCACCTCGAGATCGCTGCTGAATCCCGCGAGTTCGGCCGCCAGCACGTACGACTCGCGGCCACGGATGACCACGTCGACCCAACCGCCGTCCCCGGCGCCGGCGACGCTGAGCCGCGTCCCGAGCAGGTAGTCGAGCGGCCCGAGGATGCGGCGGTGCGCTCGACCGGTCACGACGATCGGGAGCCGTTGCTGCTCCATCGCCGACACGATCTCCGACCAGGTGCCCGCGAGGTCGAAGTCGGCCGGACGGTCGACGGCATCACCGGTCGGATCGACGCTGCGCATCCGATCCACGCGGAACGTCCGCCTGCCGGCCTCGGTCCCGGCGATGAGGTACCACGTGGCGCCCTTCGCCGCGACGCCGAGCGGGTGCACCACGCGGGTCGAGGTGGAACCTTGCCGATCGACGTACTCCAGCCGAATCTGCACCCCGTCGATGACCGCCGCCTGCACCGCGTCGAGCAGGGCCGGAGCGGGAGGCCGCGGCCGGCGACCCCACGCCGCAGGGTCGATCACGGTCGAGGTCGCCGCCGCCTCTGCACGATCCCGCAGTGGCTCGGGCAGCGCTCGGACCAGCTTGCGCAGCGCAGCCCGCACCTCCGGCGACGCGTCGGGATTCGGGCCGACGAGCGCGAACAGCGCCCGGACCTCGGGTGCACTCATCCCGGAGAGGTCGGTTCGCCCGCCGCCGGCCAGGCGCCAGCCGCCGCCGCGACCGCGCACGGCGTACACCGGCAATCCCGCAACACCCAAGGCGTCGAGGTCGCGTCGGGCCGTGCGTTCGGACACCTCGAGCTCGTCGGCGACCTCGGCGGCGGTCACCTGCCCGCGTTGCTGCAGGAGCAACAGGATCGCCACGAGTCGGTCGGCACGCATCGGTCCATCTTCTCGCGCAAACCGGTCACCACATGACCGCTTTAGGGTGGCAGGCTCGACTCATGGATTCCGACACCTTCCTCACCACCGACCCACGCCCTGCCCTCGCGCAGGCCCTCGACACCACCGGCGCCGTGCTCGCGGCCGTCACCCCGGCCGACCTGGATGCGCCCACGCCGTGCTCCACCATGAACGTGCGCGAACTCGTCGACCACGTGCTCATGGCCGGAAGCCGGATCGCCAGCGCGGCCCGCGGCGACGAACTGTCGGCCTGGGCGATCACCGGGCCCGACCTGCCGTTCGAGGCGTGGGGCGACGCCTGGCAGACAGTCTCCGACGCTGCCCGGGCGGAATGGGCGGCCGACGATGAACGGCTCGACCGTCCGACACAACTCCCATGGGCGACCGTCGCCGGTCGCCAGGCCGCAGCCGTGTACGCCAACGAGCTGCTCGTGCACGCGTGGGACCTCGCTGCGGCGATCGACGCCCGGCCCGAGTGGGACGACGATGCGATCGAGGTCGCCTCCGCGTCGATTCACCTGGAGCTCCCCGACGCCGACCGCGGGCCGATGTGGGCGGCCATGGCCGAGCAGATGCCGCCGGGGGTTCCGTGGGAGGACCCGTTCGCGAACGCGGTCGAGGTCGCCGACCAGGCGTCGGCCATCGAACGCCTTGTCGCCTGGAACGGACGCGATCCCCACTGGACTCGTCCCTGATCGACCGGTCCGCACGGGAGACATCCCCGACGTTTCTGACGGAGCAAACCGAGGACCGCTGCGCCCGACGCGGGCAACGCGCAAACGATCCTCAAGTTCCATGTGATCCGCGCCGAAACGTCGGGGATGGAACCCGCCGAGCCCTCCGGTACCGCCGCCCTCACGCCCACCGAATCGACCTCGGCGAGCACAGCGGCGACCTCTGACGCAGGCCGGGCGACCCGCGGGGCGACCGCGACGCGACGGGGCCTGTTCGCCATGGCAGGAGCCGCCGTGCTCAGCGCGTGCGAGCCGGACCCGGGGGCGGGAACCTCCACGACGACCGCCCCGCCGCCTTCATCCACATCCACCTCGACAACGACGACATCGAGCACAACCTCGACGAGCACGACCTCGACCTCGACCTCGACCTCGACGTCGACCACCACGACGACCGCGCCGCCGAGCGGCGGTGGGCCGAGCATTGAGCACGTCATCGACCGCCTCACGTTCGGCATCCGCCCCGGCCTGGCGGCGCAGATCGCGCAGCGCGGCGTGTCGGCATGGATCGACGACCAGCTCACCCCTGCCACGGCCGGTGTTGCCGACGCCGAGTCACGGCTCGCCGCGTTCACCACGCTCACCAACACCGACCGCCAGAACGCTGATGTTCAGAACTCCAGCGGCGGCGCGGCCCGCCTCGAGTCCGAGCTCGACGTCGCGACGATCCTGCGAGCGGTCCACAGCGACCGGCAGCTCTACGAAGTGATGTGCGACTTCTGGACGAATCACTTCAACATCTGGCGCCACGCCGGCTGGACGCTGTTTCTCAAGACCCGCGACAACGAACAGGTCATCCGACCCCACGCCCTGGGGCGCTTCGCCGACATGCTCTCGGCCTCGGCGCACAGCCCGGCGATGCTCTCGTACCTCAACAACATCCTGAGCGATGCGTCGTCGGCCGGCGGCGTCAACGAGAACTACGCCCGCGAGCTGCTCGAGCTCCACACGCTCGGCATCATCGACGGCGAGAAGACCTACGACGAGGCCGACGTGCGCGGCGTTGCCAAACTGATCAGCGGTTGGTCGCTGAACTGGAGCACCGGCGCCGACCGCTACTCGTTCGAGTTCCACCCGTGGCAACACGACCGCTCGGCCGTCAGCATTCTCGACGGCGCCTTCTCCCGGCCGGCGCGGGCGTACGGCGCCGGCTACGACGACGGCATCGCACTCCTCGACGTGTTGGCACACCACCCGAGCACGGCGCGGTACATCGCCTGGAAGCTGTGTCGGAGATTCGTGTGCGACGTTCCGCCTCCGGCGCTCGTCGAGTCGACCGCCGCGGCATTCCTGGCCCACGACACCCAGATCGCCCCGACGCTTCGCCACATCTTCGACAGCCCCGAGTTCGCGACGGAACGCCAGACGAAGGTCCGGCGTCCGCTCGACCACCTGCTCGCGATCCTCCGAGGTCTCGGCGCGGCGGTCGGCACATCGGCCGACGGCGCCGCGGCGACCGCCGTTCGAACGGCGCTCGGCGGCCTGGGCCAGCCGTTGCTGGAACGGCCCAGCCCCGACGGCTATCCCGAAACCGCGGCGGCCTGGGTGTCCTCGGAGGGGCTGATCAACCGTTGGGCGGTCGCCGGGCTCATCACCCGCAATCGGCTGACCAAGACGACCGACACCGAGCAGGTGACCGTCGACCTGACCGCACGCCTGCCCACCCCCTCCCCGTCCACGTGCGGGGAGCTGATCGCCTCGGTCGCACGCTCGGTCGGCAACTTCGAGATGCCGACCGCCGACATCTCCGAGGTCTGCGCCGCCGTCGGCATCTCGCCGAGCGACGCCGCCTCGGTCATCACGTCGCGCCCCGCGAACGTGTCCCAGATGTTCGGACTCGTGTTCTGCCATCCCCTTCACCAACGCCGCTGACCGGAGCCACATGACCGCGCTGATCGAAGTTCCCCCAACCAATCCGACCCGCCGCGCCGGCATCACCCGGCGCACCTTTCTCGCCGGAACCGGCGCCGCCGCAGGGGCCGCAGCCGCAGCGGTCGCCCTGGGCCCGCAGCTCGCGTTCGCCTCGCCGACCTCGCCGTCGGACGGCGATGTGATCGTCCTCATCTTCCTGCGCGGCGGGGCCGACGGCCTGTCGCTCGTCGCCCCGTGGCAGATGCCGACCTACCGCACACTCCGCCCCACCATCAGGGTGAAGGGGCCAGACGAGGTCGCCGCCCCCAACGCCGGACTCCCGCTGACCGCCGGCGGATCGGTCGCGCCGTTCGACCTCGACGGCGTGTTCGCGCTGCACCCCGGCCTCGCGCCGCTCCACGCCGGGCCATGGGCCGCCGGCGATCTGGCGGTCGTTCACGCCGTGGGCATGCCCGCGGCGGAGAGCGACACGCGCAGCCACTTCGAATCGATGCGGAACTGGGAAGCCGGATCGGCGTCGCTGTACGTGAACACCGGGTTCCTCAACCGATTCCTCGGCGCGGTCGGGGCCACCGAAGGGATCCCGGCGATCGGCCGCGGTGCCACGCTCGCCCGATCGCTCGATGGCCCGGTACCGACGTTCTCGATGAACGACCTGAACGCGTTCGGGATTCACGGCTTCGGCGACAACACCAAGGTCGGCGACGCACTGGCGCGGTGGTATCGGCCCTCCGAGTCGGACGTCGTCGCGCAGGTGGGCGCCAACACACTCGCCGCGATCGACGACGTCGCCGGCGTCTCGTGGACATCCGCCGCGTACGCGCCCCAGAACGGGGCGGTGTACGGCACCGACGACATCGCGCGGAACCTGGCCGATGTGGCCAAGGTGATTCGCGCCGGGCTCGGGCTTCGGGTCGCGTGCATCGACGCCGGCGGGTGGGACACCCACGAGGGGATGGGCGCGCCCGATGATCCGAACAGCTACTTCCGCCGCCGCTCCGCCAACCTCGCCGGTGCTCTGGCCGCGTTCTGGCGCGACCTCGGACCGGCGATGTCGGGGGTCACCGTGGTGACCGTGAGCGAATTCGGCCGAACGATCAACGAGAACGGCACGGGTGGCACCGACCACGGCCGGGGAACGGCCATGTTCGTCATGGGCGGGGGCGTTGCCGGCGGCGTGTACGGCGACTTCGTTCCGACCATCGAGGACGGTCCCGAGGGCGACCTCGCCGTGAAGAACGACTTCCGGCGGGTGCTCGGCGAGGTGCTGACCGTGCGCGGCGGCGCGGCCGATGCCCACGACATCTTCCCGACCTGGGAGCCGCAGGCGCCGCTCGGCCTCTGCACCGCCTGAGCCGCGCTATCCGCCGGATTCGGCGCGCACCGTCAATTGGGTGTGCCTCGCCAAGACGGTGAAGTCGCGGTCCGCGTGCAGCAACTGCGCGTTCGAGCGAATCGCGACCGCCGCGATCAGGCAGTCGATGAGCTTCCGCACGGTCTCCCCACGTCGACGACACACGCGGTGAAGCGAGGCGGCGTGGTCGTAGTCCTCGGGGGTCACCCGCACCGTTGTTGCCCTCGCGAGCAATCGGCGGAGCTCGACCAAATGCTGCTCGTCACGGGCGCCGGCGAGCACCTCCATGCCGATCACATCGCAGACCGCGAGATCGTCGCCGAGCAGGGCGTCGACGGCTTCACAAACCGTCGAGCGCGTGTCGCGGAGGTATTCGATCCAGGCCGACGTGTCGACCATGATCATCCGACGCGACTCGCTCTCATCTCGTCCAGGTCGCCGTCCCAGCCCGACCCGCGCATGCCTCGCGCTCCCTCAAGACTCAGGGGCTCGGCTGCGAGGCGCCGCAGTGCGAGATTGATGGCCTCGCGTTTGGTGCCGAGGTCGAAGCGCTCCATGACAGTGCGGCAGGCTTGGTCGTCGATGTCGACGTTTGTGCGTGACATACACCAACGATACACCTTCCACGCTCGGACTCGGGACGAGGCCAAGGAGCCGCACAGAAGCCGTGCGCCCCGCGATCGGGAGGCTCCTAGCCCAGACGCAGCACCGGGCCGTCGACCATCACCGAACGACCGACCCACTCCTCGCCACGGAACGCGGCGATCACTTCCGCGTCGCGGCTCACCGCCACGGCGCGGGTGCCCGAGGACACGTCTGCGATGACGACCGCCTCGGTGGCGTCGCCGTGGACGTACCCCACCGTCGAGCCGACCACAACGGCGGTTCCCACGGCGTCACCGTCGACGACACGCGTCGCGGTCGCAGCGCGGGCCGACTCGGTCACATCGATCGAACGGAACACGTCGTTCGGCGAGGCCGACCACAGCCCGGCGCCGAACTTGGTCATCATCCCGCTGACCGACGTGACCAGCGCGACCTCGTCGTGGCGTTCGCGCAGCGTGGGCACGAGCGCGGCGAGCGCCTGCAGTGAGAACGAGTTGAGGGGGCCACCGGCGAAGTGCATGCCCCCGGTGACGGTCAGGTCACCGTCGATGTCGATGTCGATGCCCAACTCGGCGCACTGGATCTGCACCGCCGCAGGGAAGCAGCTGTAGATCTCGCGGAGCGCCGCATCGCCCGGGGCGATCCCGGCGGCGTCGGTGAGCGCCGCTCCCACCGCGGCAACGGCGGGCGATCGGTGCAGCTCGCCGCGCTCGCTCAGCGGCACCATCAGGTTCGATTCGGCACCCGCCAGCGGGAACACCCACCGGTCCGCCGAGATGCCGAGCGCACGCGCCGTCGCAGCCGAGCACAAGAGGAGCGCGCTCGCCTGGTCCACGTTCCACTGCGAACAGCACGGCTTGGTGTACGGCTCGGCCACCATGGGGGCTGCGAGCACCGCGTCGGCCGTCATCGGCGTGCGCGTCCACGCCGCCGGGTTCGACTCGGCGACCCGGCTGAAGCGAGCCACCAGCTCGGCGACGTGACGCGCATGCTCGGTCGGCGTGCGTCCGGAGGCGGCTCGGATCGCCGATTCCATCACCGCGTACTGGTGGGTCGGAGCGGGGAGCGCCCGGTGGATCTCGAGATCGGGGATCACGTCGAGCGCCGGGCGAAGGCGCACATCGGGCTCGACGGTCATGGAGGTCTCGGGTGCGGCGACACCCAGGATCCGAGCGCGCAGCGAGCGGTACTTGGCTTCGCCCGTCACCACCGCGACCACGTCGAGCTCGCCGGCAGCGATCGCCGAGGCGGCGCGGCTGAACACGCTCTGCTGGACCACGCCGATATCGGCGACGACCGTACGGGCGTCGGGCGACCGACCGTCCAGCACCAGGCGCCCCGGGTCGCCGTATCTCCAGATCCCCTCCGGCACGATGATCTCGTCGACCCGATCGGCGATGCTCGGGGCACCGCAGTCGAGGATCGACGCGTCGAACGCCCGACGCATCAGCTCGACGGCCTCCACCGCTTCGGTCGGGTCGTCACATCGCTGCGAGGCGACACCCACGCCGATCAGTACGGGCCTGCGGTCGTCGATCATCGCTGTCCTCCGGGGTTGGGTCGAGACATCGGCTCAGAACTCGCCGGGCGTCAGCAGCGTTGCGGCGTTGCCACCCATGATCGCGGCGCGGCTCGCGTCGTCGAAGCCGTCGAGTTCGACGCGGTACTCCAGCGGCTCCGAGAGTCCCTCGATGTGGGGCCAATCGCTGCCGAAGATCACCCGTTCCGTACCCACGAGCGACACCAGTTCGCGCACGTCGTCCTCCCAGAACGGGTTGACCCACACGTGGCGGCGCAGCGTCTCGACCGGGTCCTCCGAGAACCAGCCGACCATCTTGTGGCTCACGATCCGCAGCCGATCGAAGAGCCCACCGAGGAACCGTGAACCGTTCTCGACCGAGGCGACGCGCACGCGGGGGAACCGATCGAAGAGGCGGTCGCACACCAGCGATGCGAGGAAATCCTCGATCGGACGCTCGAGCTGCAGCATCCGGATCGGCTGCGGGATGCCGGCGAAGTCGGTGGTGAACCCGTCGCGCGCGTAGCCGTGAGCGGTGTAGCCGCTGTCGCCGGCGTGGACGACCACCGCAATACCGGCCTCGTTGATGCGCGCCCAGAACGGATCGAACACCGGGCTCGCCGGCGAGATCGGACCCGCGGCGGTCACCGGGGCCGCCGGTCGCATCACGACCATCTTCGCCCCCTGTGCGAGCGACCGATCCAACTCGGCGCACGCCCAATCGACATCGCACAGGCTGATGTAGGGCGCCGCCGTGATGCGGGAGTCGCGGGCGAAGCCCCAATCCTCATCGAGCCAACGATTGAACGACGTGAACAGCAGCGTGACCGCCTCGGGGTCGTCGCGCAGCGCCTCCTCGTAGAGCATCGCCAGGGTCGGGAACAGCAGTACCGAGTCGAGACCCTGCGCATCGATCCGCTCGATGCGCGCCGATCGATCGCGGTACTCCGGGCGGATCCGCTCCCGCGCCCGCAGCATGTCCACCGGGTCGACGCCGTCGGGGTTGCCACGGAAGTACGACGCCAGCACGCCCGGCTCCGCCACCGGGTCGAACGTGGGGTTTGCCACGCCGCGGTAGACCCGCCCGCCGACCGAGTGGTACTTCCGGCCGCCCACGTCGACCCACTCGATCACCCGTGGCCCGAGCTTGGGATCGAGGTGACGCGTGAATGCGTCGAGCGCCTCGTAGTAGTGGTGGTCGGCGTCGATGACCGGCGATTGCGACATGGCGCCATGATGGCATCGCCCTCGCTACCGCCGGGAAGGCACGGCCGTCAGGGCGCTGCGGTGACCGCGAGCGCCACCGAGCCGAACGTCCCTGTTCACAGCCGCCCGCGTGCGGTGGAATGGACCCATGCCCGCAGTCGTCATGCGCGAGGTGACCAAACGATTCGGCGACAACGTCGCCGTCGACTCGCTTTCCCTCGACGTCGCCGAGGGAGAGGTGCTCGGCCTGTTGGGCCCCAACGGCGCCGGGAAGACCACCACGATCCGCATGCTCGTCGATTCCATCCGTCCCACGTCCGGTCGCATCGAGATCTTCGGACGAGACGCGCACCGCGACGCCGCCGGGGTCCACGCCGACCTGTCATGGCTGCCGGGCGACCTTGCGATGTTCGACCGGATGACCGGCGCCGAACACGTCGAGATGGTCGCCGCGATCTGCGGCGCAGATACGTCCCCGGCGGCCCCGCTGTTCGAGCGGTTCGGCCTCGACCCGACCCGCCCCGTCGGAACGCTGTCGCGGGGCAACCGCCAGAAGGTCGGGCTCGTACTCGCCTTCTTCAGACGGCCGCGCGTGATCGTGCTCGATGAGCCGTCGTCGGGGCTCGACCCGCTGATGCAACGCGAGTTCCACGCGCTCGTGCACGAGACGGTGGCCGACGGCTCGACGGTGATGGTGTCGTCGCATCAACTCGACGAGGTGCAGCACCTGGTCGATCGCGTCGCGATCCTGCGCGCCGGTCGCCTCGTGGTCGTCGAGAACGTCGATGCGCTGCGTTCCCGCGCCGTGCGCCACGTGGAGCTCCAATTCGCGGATCCGCCCGATGCGGCGGTGTTTAGCGACCTGAGCGGCGTCACCGTCGACCACGTCGACGAACGCGCCATCGAGCTCACCGTCGAGGGTTTGATGGGCGAACTCGTCGCCGCCGCCGCCGCGCACGGGGCGATCGACATCGTGAGCCGACCCGCCGACCTCGACGAGGTGTTCCTCACCTACTACGGCGAGGGCGAACGATGACCGCGAACGGCCCCGCCGTACGCCCGAGGCTCGGGGCGCTCGCCCGGCTGTGGGTCGCCCAACGCCGCCGGTCGACCCTCGGCTGGACGCTCGGCGTGGTCGCGATGACGACGGTCACCGCTGCGATGTACCCGACCATCCAGAACCGCCCCGAGTTTCAGGATCTGCTCGACAAGTACCCGGCCGAGCTCCTCGCGTTCTTCGGGGGGTCGGGACTCGACATCACGTCGCCCTCCGGGTATCTGACGATCGAGCTGTTCTCCGCGATGGCGCCGGTGCTCTTCGTCGCGATGGGGATCGCCGGGGGTGCGGCGGCATCGGGTGGGCTGGAAGAACCCGGGCGCATGGCCCTGTTCGTCTCGCTCCCGATTCGACGACGCCGCATCGGCGCGGAGCTCGCGGTCGGTGTGGCGATCCCCATCGTGACGGTCGCGGCGGCGTGGTTCATCACGCTGTGGGCGTGCGGCCCGCTCTTCGACCTCCACCTGAGCGTGGCGAAGCTCGCAGCCGGCGTGCTCGATGTGACCGTCCTCGCGCTCGTGGTCGGCCTCACGGCCTTCGCCATCGGCCTGGCGACCGGCAAGCGCAGCGCCGCGATCGGCGCGTCGACCACGCTGGCCGTGGTCTCGTACCTGGCCGACTCGCTCGCCGGACTGGTTCCGTGGCTGCGCGCCGCTCGCCGCATCTCGGTGTTCTCGCTGACCTTGGCCGACCGACCGCTCGTCAACGGGTTCCACGTCGGCGACACGGCCGCGCTGGCCGCCGCCACGGTGGCCATCGTGTTGGTCGGGCTCGCCCTGTTCGAACGGCGCGACCTTCGCGGGTGACCCGGCGGCGCTGTCGGCGCTGCACGCGGTGCGGGTAGTGCCATGATCGACGGGTGCATGTGACGGCCAAGGTGGACTACGCGGTGCGGGCGATGGTGGAACTCGCTCACCGCGACACGAGCGCCCAGATGGACCAGCTCGCCGAGGCGCAGGAGATCCCGCCGAGCTTCCTTCGGGGGATTCTCGCCGAGCTGCGGCGGGCCGGCCTGCTCGCCAGCCAGTCCGGACCGAGCGGCGGATATCGGCTGGCGCGGCCCGCGTCGCAGATCACGATCGCCCAGATCATCCGGGCGGTCGAGGGGCCGCTGGCCCAGGTGCGCGGACTGCCGCCCAACGAGGTCGCCTACCCCGGGCCGGCGGCGCCGATGCAGGACGTGTGGATCGCCGTGCGCGCCAACCTGCGCGCCGTGCTCGATCACACGACCATTGCGCAGATCGCGAGCGGCAAGCTGCCGGCCGCCGTTCGCCGCCTCGCCGCCGACCCCGAGGCCTGGGGCGTGATCCCGCCGCGCTGACGCGGCTGACAGCGCCGCGCCACCGCGACGCGTCAGGCCGGGTCGGGCAGGCCCTGCTGGTGATCCATCATGTCGGCCATGATCATCTGGATGAAGTCGTCGGCTTCATCGGTCATGCCGCCGGGGACCCCGCCGTAGATCGCGGCGCTGCCCGCCGGCTCACCGGCGTGCTCCTTGGCGTAGGTGACGGCCTCGGCGAGATCCGCGGCGAACCGGTCGGCCACGCCGTCCTGGGTCTGGGGACCCGTCACCGCCATGTGGATCGCGTTCGGGTACTGCTGGCCGTTGAACCGCCAGCCGCGGAGCCGCATGAAGTCGTTCACGTGGTAGATGTCGAAGTCGTCCGACGTGAAGCTGAAACAGAACGTCGGCGCTCCGACGATCCGGAGTTCGGCGTGGCTGCGGACCGCATCCTGCATCTTCGCGGCGGTGGAGAAGATGGCCCGGGCGTGCTCGCGGTACCCGTCGCGACCGTAGGTGACCATGGCGGCCCACGTCGCGGCGAGCAGTCCGCTCGAACGCGACCCGTCGATGCCGGGCGAGCAGTACTTGCCGCCGGTCCAGCCGGTGAGGAAGAAGTACTGGGAGTTGCGGTACGCGGTGTCGCGGAACGCGCACACCGACGAGCCCTTGAACCCGTAGCCGTACTTGTGGGTGTCGGCCGACATCGAGGTCACGCCGGGAACCCGGAAGTCGAACAACGGGATGTCGTAGCCGAGCTCCTGACCCCACGGCAGGATGAAGCCACCGAGGCAGCCGTCGACGTGGAGCCCGACGCCTCGGGCGAGCGCGAGGTCGCTGAGCGCCTCGATCGGATCGACCGTGCCGTACCCGTAGTTGCACGCCGACCCGATGATCGCCACGGTCTGATCGTCGATCAGCTTCGCGACCTCGTCGACGATCACCGTCGTGGTGGTCGGGTCCACCGCAGCGATGCGCATCTCGATCCCGAACAGGTGGCAGGCCTTGTCGAAGGCCGGGTGCGCCGTCTCGGGCTTGATGACGTTGGGTCGAGTGATCCCCCGCACCTTCGCGCCGTGTTCCCGGTAGGCGAGCATGGCGTGGAGGATGCTGCCCGTTCCGCCGCTCGTGACGATCCCGCACGGCGTCGCGTCGGCGACGGCGTCGGCGTGCAGCATGTCGAGGGTCATCGCGATGATCTCGCCCTCGAACCGGGTGGCGCTCGGGCACACGTCGCGCTGCAGCGCGTTCACGTGGGCGTACAGCCCGAAGACATCGCCGAGGAAGTCGTAGTTGTCGTGGTCGCCGCAGTAGTACGAACCGGAGATCTGGCCCGATTCCCAGGTCCGGTCCTCTTCCGAGGCGATCGCCTTGAGCTCGGCCAGCACCTCGGCGCGGTCGCGGCCCTGCTCGGGCATCGTGCGGTTGACCGGGTACTGCTCGGCGTAGGGGTAGTACGACATCGGCGCTCCTCCGCTCCATGACCCGCGTCGGGTCGGCGCCAAACGCTACCGGCTCCGACCGGGAGCCTTGCGAGTCGGGCCCTCGGCGGGTCAGGCGCCCTGTGTGGACTCGAGCCGCATGGACGCGTCGGTCCACTCGTCCATCAACGCCGCGGCACGATCCTTTGCCAGGCCGAACGTCTTCGAGAGCTCCGCAACGCGTTCGGGGTCGCCGTACACCTCGGGGTCGGCGAGCTGCCGGTTCAGTTCGGCGACCTCGCGTTCCGCCTCGGCCAACTGCTTCTCGATGCGGTCCACCGAGCGTCGCAGATCCTTGGTCGCCCGGTGTTTCGCCTGTCGGTTCTCGGCCTCGTCGCGTTTGCGGGCACGGTCCTCTCGGGCGACCTTCTTCGACGGTCGCGACGACGCATCGGGCTCGGCGGACCGAGCCTGGTTCCGCGCCGGCCGCTTCGTGCTCGGCACCGCGGCGGCATCGGAGCCCGGGCCGACGACCCCACCTTGAAAGCTCGGCGTGAGCACGGCTTCGTCCACCCCGCTGTGGCGCACTGCCCGACCGTTGCGCACCTCGAGCAGATCGCCCGACACCGACCGGATGAGGTGCCGGTCGTGCGACACGAGCAGCACCGTTCCGGGGTACACGCTGAGCGCATCCTCCAACACGTCGCAGCTCGGCAGATCGAGATGGTTGGTCGGCTCGTCGAGCACCAACAGGTTGACCGGGTTCGCCATGCAGATCGCCAGCGCGAGCCGGGTGCGTTCACCGCCCGAGAGGGCGCCGACGCGCCGGTCGGCCGCGTCGCCGGGAAACCCGAACGAGCCGAGCACCGTGCGCATGTTCCGATTTCTCGGCTGCTCCGAACCGACCCCGCTGGTGAACTCCTGGGCAACCGTCTTGGCCAGGTCGAGCGCGTCGACCTGGTGCTGGGCGAAGTAGGCGATGTCGACGTTCGAGCCGATGGTGCAGGTGCCTTCGAGCGGCGCCAGCTCGCCGAGCAGCAGCTTGAGCAGCGTTGACTTCCCGGCGCCGTTCGGCCCGACGAGAGCGATCTTGTCGCCCCGCTCGACCACGAGGTTGACGCCGCGCAGCACCGGCGAGTCGTCGTAGCCGACAGCGATGTTGTCGAGCTCGACCACCACACGGGAGCTCCGGCGGGGTTCGGGGAAGGCGAACTTCGCGACGATCTGGCGGTGGTCGGGCACCGAGAGCCGATCGAGCTTCTCCAGCGTCTTGATGCGGCTCTGCACCTGACGGGCCTTGGTCGCCTTGTATCGGAAGCGCTCGACGAACCGCTCGACCCGATCGATCTCGCGCTGTTGGCGCGCCGCAGCGGCCGACGCCGCGGCGAGCCGCTCCTCGCGCTGCACGACGAACTCGGCGAACCCGCCGACGTACTCGTTCGCGACGCCGCCGGCGATCTCGACCACCCGCTCGGCCACGGCATCGATGAAGTCGCGGTCGTGGCTGACGAACAGGATCGCTCCCTCGTACGAGGCCAGTTGCGCCTCGAGCCAGGCGATCGAGTCGGTGTCGAGGTGGTTCGTCGGCTCGTCGAGCACCAACACGTCGGGGCGAGCGAGCATCAGGCGAGCGAGCGCAGCGCGCATCTGCCACCCACCCGACAGCTCGGCGAAGGGCCGGTCGGCGTCGATGTCGCCGAACCCGAGGCCCGCCAGGATGCGACGGGCGTCGGCTTCGAGCGAATACCCGCCGAGTTGTTCGAAACGGCTCTGCGCCTCGCCGTACCGGGCGAGCACCCGATCGTGCTCGGCTCCCTCGGTGTTGGCGACGGCGTGCAGCAGCGATTCGAGCTCGTCGCCGAGCGAGCGAATGTGATCGGCGCCCGCGAGCACCTCGTCGAGCACCGTCCCGGAACGCGACTCGTCGAGCTCCTGGGGGAGATAGCCGACGCGCAGGTCCTTCGGGCGATGGATGTCGCCCGAGTCGGCGTCCTGCAAACCCACGACGATCTCCATCAGTGTGGTCTTGCCCACCCCGTTTCCGCCGACGAGCGCGATGCGCCGACCCGGCAGCAGCCGGAAGGTGACGTCACGGAACAGCGTTCGTTGCCCGTGCGATTTGGAGAGACCGGAGACCGTGATCACAGCCCGGTCAGGCTAATGGGTGTCCCCGATGCTCGATCTCGCCCGGCGCGAACCGGCTCGAACCGGCTCGTCCGCTCGCCGACCGGCCGCACGATTCGGGGTTCGCGGCCTCCCGTGTAGGGTGCTCGGATGCCTGGAGCCAAGCCCGACATCACGATTCCCGCCGAGGAGCCGCCTGCCGAGCTCGTGATCGTCGACGAGATCGTCGGCGACGGGACCGAGGCCCGCCCCGGGGCGAACGTCACGGTCCACTATGTGGGCGTCGCCTGGTCGACGGGACAGCAGTTCGACGCCAGCTGGGATCGCAACGACACGTTCGAGTTCCGCCTGGGCGCACGCCAGGTCATCGACGGGTGGGATCGCGGCGTCGCAGGCATGCGCATCGGCGGCCGTCGTCGGCTCACCATCCCGCCGGAACTCGGCTACGGCAGCCGCGGCGCTGGCAACGTCATCAAGGGTGGCGAGACGTTGGTGTTCGTCGTCGACCTCCTCAACGTCGGCTGAGTGACGACCGCATGACACGGACCGACCGCACGGACGGTCCCACCTTCGACGAACTCGGCGTCCCCGCACCGATCGTGAAAGCGCTCGCGGCGCAACGCATCCTCGCGCCGTTCCCCATCCAGTCGGAGTCGATTCCACCGGCACTCGATGGACGCGACGTGTGCGGCAAGGCCCCGACCGGGTCGGGCAAGACGATCGCGTTCGGCATCCCGCTGGCCGCCAGGTGCGCCGCCGCCGAACGTGGCCGACCCACCGGGCTGGTGCTCGTTCCCACACGCGAACTGGCCGACCAGGTCGCCGGGGAGATAGCGCTGCTCGCCGCGCCGATCGGCCTGACCACCGAGTCGTTCTACGGCGGGGTGCCCATCAACCGTGACCTCCGGCGGCTGGAGCGCCCCGTCGATGTGGTGGTCGCGTGCCCGGGTCGCCTCCGCGACCTGATCGACCGACGTGCGCTGCGCCTCGATGCGGTCGAGGTCGCCGTGGTCGACGAGGCCGACCATCTGGCCGATCTCGGGTTCCTCCCCGAGGTGAAGCGCCTGCTCGACGAGACTCCCGACGGCCGGCAGGTGCTGCTGTTCTCCGCCACGCTCGACGGCGACGTCGACGTGCTGATCAGGCGCTACCAGGATCATCCGGTCCACGTGGAGGCCGGACCGACCGAACGCGTCGCGCCCGACGTGACCCATCACTTCTGGACCGTCGACCGCGACCGTCGGCTCGACACGACAGCGGCGATCGCCGCACGGTTCGAGTCCGTCATCATCTTCTGCCGCACGCGCCACGGCGCCGACCGCGTCACCCAGCAGCTCCGCCGCCGCGACATCAGCTGCGTGGCGATCCACGGGTCGAAGTCGCAGAAGCAGCGCGAGCAGGCGATCGAGCAGTTCCGCGCGGGCAACGTGCGAGCGCTCATCGCCACCGATGTGGCCGCCCGAGGTATTCACATCGACGGCGTCGACGGCGTGATCCAGTTCGACATCCCCGCCGATCACAAGGACTACACGCATCGTTCCGGTCGGACGGGCCGCGCCGGCGCACCCGGCACCGTCGTCACGCTGGTGACCCCCGAGACGCTCGCCCCGCTCAAGAAGTTCGCCCGCGATCTTCCCGTGCCGCTGCAGCTCGAGCCTGCCGACGCCACGCGACTCGGTTCGGTTCGCCCCCGCGACGAACGACCGCAGCCGCCTGCCAAGACGCAGGCCGCACCCGCGAAGCGACCGAAGAACCGCTCACGCTCGGCGGCTCCCAAGCGAGGCGGCTCCACCGGCCGCGGTCAGGCCGGCGAACGAGGTCAGGCCGGCGAACGAGGTCAGGCCGGCGAACAGGGCCGCAACGAGGCCGGCGATCGCGGTCCGGTCACAGCGAAAGCTGACCGCGCTCCAGGTCGAGCAACGCCCGCTTCACGTCCACCCCGCCCGCGTACCCGGTCAGCGAACCGTTCGCGCCCACGACGCGGTGGCACGGGATGACGATCGGGATGGGGTTCGCCCCGTTCGCAGCACCCACCGCCCGCGACGCCGTCGGTGCGTCGATGCGCCTCGCCTGCTCGCCATAGGTCAGCGTCTCACCGTACGGAATCTCGAGGAGTTGGGCCCAGGCCCGGCGCTGGAACTCGGTCCCGCGCGGCGCCACCGGCAGGTCGAACTCGCGCCGCTCGCCGGCGAAGTACTCCGCCAATTGCTCCGCGGCGCGATCGAGAAGCTCGACTGCGCCGACACCGACCTCGGCGCAATTGGGCGGCGCGTCGCCGTGGTGCGACTCGAAGTGGATCTCGGTGATGGCGGTGCCGTCGGAAACGACGAACAGCTCGCCGATGGGGCTGGGAACCCGCCGGGCGTACAGCGACGCGGCGGGTTCGCGCGGCGAACCGTCGCCGTCGAATGATGCGGTCATGTCGAGTGGTGCGGTCATGTCGAGACCATCCTTGGATCGGTTGTCGGGCGAGATGACGCCACGCGCCACAGGTGATGGACGGCAACCGAGCGCCACGGCGACCAGCGGCGGGCGTGATCGTCGAGCGCCGCCGCGGGTAACCCCAGCAGTTCGGCCCCTCGGCGCACCGCGACATCCGACGACAGCAGGACATCGGGATCGCCGAGTGCCCGCATGACGACGTAGTCGGCGGTCCACGGACCGATGCCGGCGATATCCATCAGCGCGGCTCGAGTCGACGCGCGGTCGGCGCCCGCGTCGAGTGGAACCGCACCGGACGCGATCGCGGCGTTCGCTGCCAGCAGCGTCGCCGCTCGGCGCGCGGGACCGCGCAGGGCCGAAGGATCGGACTCCGCGATCACCGCCGGCGACGGAAAGACCAGCTCGACGCCGTCGAACGCACACTCCGACGGGAGCGGGTCGCCGAGTCGGGCGGCAAGCTGCGACCACGCGGTCCGCGCCGCGCGCAGGCTCACCTGTTGGCCGAGCACCGCCCTGGTCACCACCTCGTCCGCGTCGGCGGCGCCGGGCGCACGCAGCCCCGGCGTGGCCGCGACGAGCGGTGCGAGCAGCGGATCCGCCGCGAGCGTCGCGTCGACGGCCGACGGATCGGCATCGAGGTCGGCGATCCGGCGGCATCGCTGCACCGCCGGCGCGAGATCGCGCAGGTCGCTCAACCTCAGCTCGGCGATCACCCGGTCGATGGCCGGCGTGAGCCGCACCGCGGCCGGTCCGTGCGGCAGCCGGAGCGAGCGGACATATGACCCGTCGCACACCGCCTCGACGCCGTCGATGCATCTCAGCGCCAGATGATCGAGCCACGCCTCGGCGGCGAACGGCGGACGGAACGCGAGGTCGACCGTGATCGTCGAGACTCCATCGGCGCACGAATCGGGTCGGTCGCGGAGCTGCGTCGGCGTCGCGGCGTAGGTCGCCTTGATCGTCTCGTTGAACTGGCGCACGCTCGCGAACCCTGCGGCGAACGCCACCGACGAGATCGGCAGATCGGTCCGTTCCAGCAGTAGCCGCGCTGTGGATGCCCGCTGGGCGCGAGCGATCGCTACCGGCGGGGCGCCGAGCTCGCCGCGCACGACGCGGTGCAGATGCCGCGGGCTGTACCCGAGCCGGGCCGCGAGCCCGTCGATGCCAGCGCGGTCGACCTCGCCATCGGCGATGAGTCGGACGGCGCGGGCCGCAACGTCGGCTCGCGTGTTCCATTCGGGCGAGCCCGGCGCGGCGTCGGGACGACACCGTTTGCAGGCGCGAAACCCCCTGGCCTGGGCCGCAGCGGGCGACGAGACGAAATCGAGGTTCGGTTCGCGCACGACGATCGCCGGGCAACTCGGACGGCAGTAGATGCGCGTGGATCGCACGCAGGTCACGAACCATCCGTCGAAACGTGCGTCTCGGGATTCGACGATTCGGAGGCAATCGGTGCGATCAGGAACCACGCCGTCAGTCTGACGTGCTCACGTCGCGACGTCTGGCGGAAATCGGACATCGCATTCGGACCAGCGCTCACCTCACCACGCACCTCCCGAACTGGGCGCGCGGGAGTTCGGGAGCGCGGGAGCGCGGGAGCGCGGGTCAGTCGTGATGCGCCGGCACGATGACGACGGGGCACGACGCGTGGTTCGCCACCTGCGTCGCGACCGACCCGATCAACAGTCCCAGGAAGCCACCATGGCCGCGCTTGCCGAGCACGATTAGGTCGGCCCCGTCGCCCTCGTCGAGGACGACGTGCGACGGCGCTCCCTCGCGAACGACGGGCACGACCTCGACGCCCTCGGGAGCCGTGACCGTTTCGAGCAGCGCGTCGAGCGCACCCTTCGTCGCCTCCTCCATGCTCTCCGCCGGAGGCAGCGAACCGCCGAATCCGTACCCGGCGGCGGCGACCGGCGCGTACGTCCAGCTCATCACGGCGCGCACGCTTCCACCACCGTGGCCGGCGACGTGGTGCAGCGCCCAGTTGAGCGCCGCGCGCGAGTTCTCGGAGCCATCGACGCCGACGACGGCGTTGAGTCCTGTGGCGGATTCGGAACCCTGGGTGCTGGTCATGCCCCCATCATCGCGGTTCTGTCGCTGTGCGCGCACGGACCTTCGTCCCCGGAGCGGCGCTCGGCTCTCGCACGGGCAGTCCTGCGGCCCGGTACAACGCGTCGATCACCTGCATCGTCGCGACCGAATCGGTCACCGGCGTGAGCGTCGGCTCGCCGTCGAAGACCGCGGCGCAGAACGCGTCGAGCTGCGCGTCGTAGCTGGGCCGACGGCTCGCCCTCTCGACGTGGCGACGACCGTTCGCGTCGAGCACGAGACGCCCGCCGAGGTGGGGCAGCACCGGGTTCCGAAGATGGATCGAGCCATCGGTGCCAACCAGGCGAAACGTCACTGACAGCAGCCGCCTCGACAGCATCGAGCACTCGATCGTCGCGTCGACGCCACCCGCATCGAGCCGGCCTCGCATCCATCGATCGACCCGCCGATCGAACGTGCGAGCCGAGGCGGAGACGACCACTGGATCCGGCTCGACGAACGAACGAAGCATGTGGAGCGGGTAGCAGCCGAGATCCATGAGCGCGCCGCCGGCGAGATCCCAGCGCCACCGGATGTCGCCCGGGCGGGGGTTCGGCACGCAGAACGTTCCATGAGCACCCATGACCTCGCCGATCGCGCCGGACGCCACGAGATCGACCGTGCGCTGGGCCATCGGGTGGTAGCGCCAGTGGAAGGCCTCCATCGCGACAAGGTTCGGACGCCGGGCCGCGGCCTCGGCCACCGAGCGCGCCTCGTCGGCGTTCGCGGCGAGCGGCTTCTCGCACAGCACGTGCTTGCCCGCCTCGAGCGCGGCGATGGCCCAACAGCCGTGCAGGCCATTGGGCGTGGGGATGTACACCGCGTCGATCGCCGGGTCGGCCAGCAGCTCGTCGTAGGTCGGGTACGTGTGCGGGATCGACCACCGTTCGGCGAAGCGGCGCGCCCGCTCGGGGTTGCGCGCGGCGATCCCGAACACGGTCGCCCGCGACGAGCGAACTGCGGGACGAACGATGGCGTTCGGGGCGATCGCCGCCGCACCGAGGACGCCGATCCGAAGGGGTGCGGCCACGAGCCAACCCTACGACAGCATCGACTCCCTCACGCAGGCCGCGGTGGGCAGGCGCCGGCGATGCCCTTCAACGCCAGCACCCGTGCGACCGATCGCTCCACATCAGTGGCGCCGAGCTCGCCGGCATCGAGCGCTGCGGTGAGTCGCGCCAGGGTGGGTGCGACCTGGGCGGGCCCGGAGATCAGCACCACATCGGCGCCCGCCCGAAGCGCAGCGAGGGCCGCTTCGGGCTCGGTTCGGCCCTCCAGGACGGCGTCCATACCGAGCGAGTCGGTGATCACGAGCCCGTCGAAGTGCTGGCGTCCACGCAGCTCGCCGGTGATCGCCGGGGCCGAGATCGACGCCGGCAGGCCGTCGGTGAGCCCGTCGACGACCACGTGGCTGACCATGACCGCCGGAACGTCTCCCTCGATCGCGCGATCGAACGCGACGAGATCGCTCGATCGAAGCCGGTCGATCGAGCCCACGTCGGATCGAGCCGTGTGCGGGTCGGCGGTGCCGCGCCCGATGCCGGGCCAGTGCTTCGCCACGGGAATCAGTCCGGCCGCGCGCACCGCCTGCGCGACCGGCAGCGCATACCGCACGACCGTGTCGACGTCGGTCCCGAAGGTCCGATCGCCGAGGCCCGAACCCGACCCCACGTCGAACACGGGCCCAAGGTTCATCGTGAAGCCGAGGCCCCGCAGGCGGGTTGCGTAGTCGCCGTGCAGGCGCGCCGCCTCCTCGGGGGTGGACGACGACGCGAGCGATCGGGCCGAGGGCAGTTTTCCGAGCAGCTCCCGCAACCGCTGCACCGAGCCGCCCTCTTCGTCGCCCGACGCGAAGGGCGGAAGCCAGGCGCCGCGGCGCGCCTCGGTGATCGCATCGGCGAGGTCGGCCGGCGGCGTGCCGACGATGGCGAAGCCGCCGACGCGCCCCGCCGCGATGTCTGCGGCGACGACGCGCGGATCGGAGACGAGCACCATCATCAGCTGGCCCAGACGCTCGGCGGCGCTGAGTCTCGCCGCGCAGCCAGCGCGCGCGGTCATCGGAGTCGACGTCGGAGTCGACGTCGAGCCACGCGCCGACGCGCGCCGTTCGGATACGTTGGTCGCGCCGACGCACCCGCCGACCATCACCAGCGCGGCGACCGCAGCGACGATTGCCGCCGGGGAACGCCGTCGGTCGACGCGATGTCGCCGCCTGACGACCCGCCGCGCCTGGGCCTCGTCGCACATGAGGGTCACGGTAGTGTCCGCCTCCCGACCACGGGCTGAGGAGGACTGATCGTGGACGTGATCACACTCGGCACCGGCTCCCCCATGCCGTCACCCGACCGCGCCGGACCGTCGACGCTCGTTCGGACCGGAGGCGCGCATCTGCTGTTCGACTGCGGCCGCGGCGCACTCATGCGCCTTGCCGCGGCCGGGCTGCCCACGCCGGCGCTGCTCGCGCACGTGTTTCTCACGCACCTGCACTCCGACCACGTGACCGACTTCAACGATGTGGTGACCACGTCGTGGGCCGTCGGCCCGCCCGGGTCCGAGCTCCGCGTGGCCGGCCCGGTCGGCACGGCGACCTTCACCGACCGGACGATGGCCGCGCTCGAGGACGACATCGGATACCGAATGGCACATCACGACGATCTCAACGGCCCGCCGGTGGTGCACGTGACCGAGGTCGAGGACGGCATCGCCTGGCGATCGGGCCCCGGTGACGACCCGGCGGCCATCGTCGTGACGTGCGCGCCGACCGACCACCGGCCGGTCCACCCGACGGTCGGCTACCGGGTCGACGCGGAGGGCACATCGGTGGTGATCGCCGGCGACACGGTGCCGTGCGACGGGTTGGACCGCCTGTGCGAGGGGGCGTCGGTCTACGTGCAGACCGTCATTCGGCCCGACCTGATCGCGCAGCTCCCGTTCCCGCGAATCCACGACGTGATCGACTACCACTCGTCGGTCGAGGACGCCGCTCGAACGGCGACGAACGCCGGGGTGGGCACCCTGGTGCTGACGCATCCCGTTCCGCCGCCGCCGGCGGGCACGGAGCACGAATGGGTGGAGCTCGCTCGTCGGCACTTCGACGGCGAGGTGCTGCTCGCCCACGATCTGCTCACGGTGACCGCCTGAGCGAAGCGTGACGCATGGCACGTGAGTGAGTGCTCACTCACTCGTGTAGTCTCGCCGGCCGTGGCGACTGCACGAGACACCCGGGCCCGGGCACTCCCCCCCGACGCGCGCCGCGCGGCCATCGTCGAGGCGATCCTGCCGCTCGTCCAAGAGCAGGGTGCCGCTCTCAGCACCCGGCAGATCGCCGTGGCCGCCGGCATCGCCGAAGGCACCATCTTCCGCGCCTTCGCCGACAAGGACGCGCTGTTCGACGCCGTGATCGAAGCGGCCTTCGACCCCGCCGACCTGATCGCCCGCCTCGATGCCATCTCCGCCGAGAGCTCGCTGGCCGACGCGCTCATTGCGACGGTGACCGCCCTCCAGGAACGCGTGCAGCGGCTCGCCGGCCTGCTGACCGCGATCAATCCCGCACGGCACCGCATCGACGCCGAGCGAACGGCCGAACGGGCCCGCGTGGAGATCGCCGCGATGGCCCGCGTGATCGAACGCCATCGTGCCCAGCTGCGCGTCGACCCGACGCGCGCCGCGCAGATCGTGCGCGGCCTCACCTTCGCCACCACCCATCCACTGTTCATCACCGACGACCCCTCGTCGCCCGAAGAGATCGTCGACTTCGTGCTCGACGGCCTCCGCGGCGACTCCACGGAGACCTCATGCTGACCCAACTGCTCCGGCGACAACTCGCCGCGCATCGCCGCGACCTCGCCGCGGTGGGCGTGCTGCAGCTCGTCCAGACCCTCGCCGCGCTCGCGCTGCCCTCGATCAACGCCGACATCATCAACGACGGCGTAATGAAGGGCGACACGGGATTCGTGTGGCGCCACGGCGGCCTCATGTTGCTCGTCGCTCTCGTGCAGATCACGTTCAACATCGGCGCCGTGTACTTCGGTGCACGGGCAGCGGCCGGGTTCGGTCGCGACGTTCGAGCGGCGCTGTTCGAGCGGGTCACGGCCTTCTCGTCGCGGGAGGTCGCGGCGATCGGAGCGCCGTCGCTCATCACCCGCATCACCAACGACGTGCAGCAGGTGCAGATGGTCGTACTGCTGGCGGCGACGCTGGCCGTCGCTGCGCCGATCACGATGGTCGGCGGCCTGATCATGGCGCTGCGCGAAGACGTCGGGCTCTCCGCGGTGCTCGCATTCGCGGTGCCGACGCTCACGATCGTCGTCGCGCTGATCGTGTCCCGAATGGTCCCCCAGTTCCGCCTGATGCAGGACCGTATCGACAGCATCAACCGGATCATGCGCGAGCAGATCACCGGCATCCGCGTGGTGCGTGCCTTCGTGCGCGAGCGCGACGAGGCCAAGCGGTTCGCCGGCGCCAACGACGACCTCACCGACACCTCGCTGCACGCCGGGCACCTCATGGCCTTCATGTTCCCGACGATTCTCGTCGTGCTGAACGCATCGAGCGTGCTGGCCGTCTGGATCGGTGCGCACCGCATCGCGGACGGCGCGATCCAGCCCGGCACCCTGCTCGCCTTCCTCACCTATCTGGTGCAGATCCTGATGTCGGTGATGATGGCGACGTTCCTGGCGATCATGATCCCCCGCGCCGCCGTGTGCGCCGAGCGCATCGAAGAGGTGCTTCACACCGACCCGTCGATCGCAGCGACCGAACATCCGGTGACCGAACTGGTCGGCCCGCCGACGCTCGAGTTCCGCAACGTGAGCTTCGCCTACCCCGGCGCCGAGTCGCCCGTGCTGCACGACGTGTCGTTCAAGCTGGCAGCGGGTGACACCCTTGCCGTCGTGGGATCGACCGGCTCGGGAAAGACCACGCTGGTGAACCTGATCGCCCGGCTCGTCGACGTGACCGCCGGCGAGGTCGCGCTCAACGGGGTGGACGTTCGAGAGATCGATCCCGAGTTGTTGTGGTCGCGCATCGGGCTCGTACCCCAGAAGCCGTTCCTGTTCTCGGGGACGGTCGGCTCGAACCTTCGCTTCGCCGACCCGGACGCGACCGACGAGCAGGTGCAGGAAGCGCTGCGCATCGCGCAGGCCGAGTCATTCGTCGCGGCCATGCCGGGCGGCCTCGATGCACCGATCACCCAGGGCGGCACCAACGTGTCCGGCGGTCAGCGCCAGCGCCTGGCGATCGCCCGGGCGCTCGTGCGCAACCCCGCCATCTTCTTGTTCGACGACTCGTTCTCGGCGCTCGACCTCGCGACGGATGCACGCCTGCGCGCGGCGCTCGCACCCCGCGTCGCGAACGCCATCACCGTGATCGTGGCGCAGCGCATCTCCACGATCTCCGGAGCGAACCACATCCTCGTGCTCGACGACGGCGACGTGATGGGACTCGGCACACACGACGAATTGATCGCGAACTGTCCGACGTATGTCGAGATCATCGGTTCGCAGGCCACGGAGACAGCGGCATGACCGACAACGATCAGCAACCACCGAAGCCGACGAAGGTCGACCCGCAACGCAGCGCGGAGATCCAGAAGACCCGCGCCATGGCCACCGAGGCCCGCTCGGGTATCGCCGGCCGCATGACCGGCGCGGGTGTGCCGGCCGAAAAGTCGAAGGACTTCAAGAACTCGACGCGACGTCTGATCGCCCGGTTGCAGCCGGAGCGCTCGCGGGTGACAGCCGTGCTCGTGCTGGCGATCACGTCGGTCGTGTTGTCGGTGTTGGGACCGCGCATGCTCGGCGACGCGACCGACCTGGTGATCCGGGGCATGTTCTCGGGCTCGGGCATCGATTTCGACGCGCTCGGGTCCAAGCTCCTCGGCATCGTCGCCCTCTACCTGGTGTCGGCGGGGTTCGCGTGGACGCAGGCCTGGATGCTCGCCGGGGTGGTGCAGCGCACGATGTTCCGCCTGCGCGCCGAGATCGAGGAGAAGGTGCACCGCCTGCCGCTCCCCTACGTCGACGTGCACGCCCGCGGCGATCTGCTGAGCCGGGTCACCAACGACGTCGACAACATCTCGCAGAGCCTGCAGCAGACGCTGAGTCAGATGATCACGTCGCTGCTGACGCTGGTCGGCACCATGGTGATGATGTTCGTCGTGTCGCCGCTGCTTGCGGCGTTCGCACTGCTGATGATCCCGGCATCACTGTTCACCACCAAGGCGATCGCGGCGCGTTCCAAGGGTCGCTTCATCGACCAGTGGCGCTACACCGGCGCGCTCAACGCGCAGGTCGAGGAGTCGTTCACCGGGCACGCGCTCGTGAAGGTGTTCGGCCGCACCGACGACGCGGCCACGAAGTTCGCTGCGACCAACGAGAAGATGTACGACGCCGGGTTCGCCGCCCAGTTCATCTCGGGCACGATCCAGCCGGCGATGGCCTTCATCGGCAACCTCAACTACGTGATGATCGCCGTGATCGGGGGAATCCGAGTGGCGGCCGGCGCGATCTCGATCGGCGACGTGCAGGCGTTCGTGCAGTACTCGCGTCAGTTCACGCAGCCGCTCACGCAGGTCGCCTCGATGTTCAACGTGTTCCAGTCGGGCGTCGCGTCCGCGGAGCGGGTGTTCGAACTGCTCGACGCCGAGGAAGAGGTCCACACCGAGGCGTCGGCCGAGGCCGCTGTGCTCAAGCCGGTCGGGCGCGTCAGCTTCGAACACGTCAACTTCTCGTACGACCCGGCCAAGCCGCTCATCGAGGATCTGTCGCTCGTCGCCGAGCCCGGCCAGACCGTCGCGATCGTCGGCCCGACGGGAGCCGGCAAGACCACGCTCGTGAATCTGCTGATGCGCTTCTACGAACTCGACGGCGGCGCCATCCGCCTCGACGGCGTGGACGTGGCCGAGATCAGCCGCCAGCAACTCCGCTCACACATCGGCATGGTGCTGCAGGACACGTGGCTGTTCGGCGGTTCGATCCGCGACAACATCGCCTACGGCAACCTGAACGCCACGCCGGATCAGGTCCGTGAGGCGGCGCGGGCGGCCTACGTCGACCGGTTCGCGCACTCGCTGCCGCTCGGGTACGACACCGTGATCGACGACGACGGCACGGCGCTGAGCGCGGGCGAGAAGCAGCTCGTCACGATCGCTCGGGCGTTCCTCGCCGACCCGACCATCCTCATTCTCGACGAGGCGACCAGCTCGGTCGACACCCGCACCGAGGTGCTCATCCAGCAGGCGATGGCGGCGTTGCGCTCGAACCGCACGAGCTTCGTGATCGCGCACCGACTCTCCACGATTCGCGACGCCGACACCATCCTCGTGATGGAGGCAGGACGGATCGTCGAGCAGGGTTCGCACGAGGAGTTGCTCGCGACCCACGGCGCGTACCGCCGCCTCTACGACGCCCAGTTCGCCGGAGCCGTGCTCGACGACGTGTAAGTCGCCGCGACCGCCGGAGCCGCCGCCGTCACCGGCGCGCCTGCTCCAATGCGGCGCGAACCTCGTCGGTGGTCAACGACGGCAGTTCGGTCGACTCCGGGGCGGCGACCAGGACGCCGTCGCGCTCGACCAACGTGAGCGGCGTCTGCACTGGCTGGAGTTCGATGCGCCCCGACCGCGCCACAGCCTCCAGTTCGGTGCCGCCGACGATGCCGAGTTCGTCGCGCAGTGCCTTCGGCACAACATGGCGACCGGCACGGTCGATGGTGACGCGCATGGCAGAACGCTACCAACTCGATTGGTCGCTGCCCACCAGTAGGTCGCAACGATCGACGGCGGCGGCCGCCAGCGCGATAGACGCCGACCCTCACCGCGGTCGTCGCCGAACGGTCCCGACTTCAGTCGGCCGTAGCCCCCTCCTTCTGCCCGGTGGCTTCGCCGTCTGCGGACTGCAGAACTCGCAACGAGCCCAGCAGGTAGAAGGTCCCGACGATGATCATCCCGATTCGAAAGGGCAGTCGGTCGTACAGCACAACGGTCCACATGACGAGGACGACCACGGTGCCTGTCCGAGCGAGCATCAGCGGTCGCACGTACATCGGGATATTTGCGACTGCTGATGCGGCCAACGAGACGTAGAGCGCTAGCGGCATTTGCACGAGCCTCGCTTCACCCGGTGGGCGACATCATCGCCTCGTCCGCCGCACACCGCCAACGACGGTCATCACGACGCCGACGGCGGTCATCACGACGCCGACGGACGCGAGGGTGGCCGCGACGACGGTCAGCACACCACCGGTGAGGGCGAGGTAGTCGACCGCCCAGAGCATGGACGCGAGGAGAACCAGGGCGCCACCGAACCGGACTGCCGACACCGACTTCATTTCTGGGGCATCCCGTCGGGCAAGATGATGGATGCGTCCATCAGGCACGCCATGATGTTTGCTTGGTGTGCCTTCGTCGCCATCTAAATGCCCCCAAACTTGCCGGTGGATCGATCAAATATCATGGTAGTACCGTCGCTCACGACCACGAGCGCGCTGGCCGCCGCGTCGGCTGGGAGCTGCGCAATCCTTCGCGGCTTGTCAGTGTCTACGTCATCCCACACATCGGTACCCGTTTGCAGCCCATCGGAATCCCAGTGGCCACATGATGCGGCCGCCGTCGCTGCGTCGAGCGGCCGGCAATGTTGCTGGTTGTCTGGATGCGGAGTTGAGCTGGTCTCGAGCCCGTTGAGTCCAACTGAAATAAACGCCGACCCGTTATCGAAAACGACGACGCCGTCGCCACATGCGACCGGCGTCATCTCCGACGACCCTTTTGATGTGCCATCGACGACTACGGCCGTTGCCAACGAATCGGGGCCGACGGCCAAAATTGTTGTCCCCGTAGACGCGGGCGTGAGTACGCCGCCGCCTAAGGCCTCGTACGACTGGACCACAGCAAGGTTGTGTGCGGGACAGTTGAGCTTCACGATGGATTGCTTTCCGATCGCAGCAGCGTCCTTCGTTGACCATGCACCGGACGTCTTGTCGAACACGGTGATTCGGCCGTCGGCCAGGAATGTGGCCGTATCGCCGGACGTACCGATCGGCACACCCGGGTATGCCGCCGGCACCGCTATCTCGGTCATCGCCCCCGACCCGTCAACGAGGAAAGCCGCCGATGGGGCCCGACTCGCCTCCTGGCAATCCTGCTCCTCGTCCGATGGGGTGCTACATGGCGCAGCAACAACCACGAACGCCCCGCCCACAGCGCCGACAGCTACTGGCGAAAGCGGGGCCTTCATCGGAACGAGGACGGGGGAACGCCCGGCCGGAGCTATCACCACCCCAGCGCTCCGCACCCCCTGAACATGATCACCCGGCGCGAACGCCAGAGAAATCGCGACATCGCCAGCAGCATTGACGGTCCCTGAGCGCGACGTCCCGAACTCAGTTAGGTTCGGAGACGGCACCTGTTTGGCGGAACTCCCTGCGGTCGAAACGACCGATTCACCGATGCCGCACGCTGACGCGAGGACTAACACAACTACCGGCATTAGCGCACTTCTGGCGATCCGTCCGCATGATCTGTACGGCATCTTCAACCCCCTGTTGCGGTCAACCCACTCGCGATTCGCACATGCGACAACGCCCATTAGTCTTTGCGCCATCAACTATTGAAGGGGCTTACACGCCTCCGCGCAGGGCCTCGACCGGTTCGATCGAGGCCGCACGAAGCGACGGATAGACGCCCGACGCGAGGCCCACCACCGCGCCCGCCAACGGAGCCAACAGCGGGATCCCAAGGTCCAACACCGGCACCCAATCCTTGGCCAAGCTGACCGCGACGATCACGACCATGCCGACCGACGCGCCGACGACTCCGCCCAGAAACCCGAGCAGCGTCGACTCGACCAGGAACTGCCCCGCGATGTGACGCCGCGCCGCGCCGACCGCTCGCCGAAGCCCGATCTCGCCGACGCGTTCCAGCACCGACACGAGCGTCACGTTCGCAATGCCGAGCGCACCCACGAGCAACGACACCCCTCCGAGCAGCAGGAAGAGCGCGTTGATGTCGCCCTCGACCTTCGCCTTCACGGCCTTCGGCTGGCCCGGCACCGACACCTTCACCAGGTCCGGGTTGTTGGCGGCCAACGCGAGCGGGGCCTGACGGCCGATCAGCTCGGCCGCACCGACACTCTTCGGTGATTCCGACCACAGCGACTGCCTGGCCGTCGATCCACGCCATCGAGCCGGAACCACCCGCACCGAGCCGCTCGGCCGCGCGTGGGAACTCAAGGAGAAGCTGGTTGCCCTGTTCGATACTGCGTGGGTTCACGTCGGCCACGCTTTCCACGGGTGGTCGGCCTGGGCGTCGCGTTCGGAGCTCACACCGTTCGCATCGGTCGGCTGCGGCCGCCCGACGTCTCGACCGAGGCGCGGAACTGGGTCAAGACGCGCGGCGACCGTCGCTGAGACAAGCCTCGCGCTGACACGGGTGGACACACGCGAATCGAACCGCCGAGCCAGTCAGTCAGTCCGACTACCGCGTTGTCCGCGTCTCATGTCGAACGTGCACTTTGCTGTAAAGCTCCGCGACCGCTGAGTCGACGGATCGACCGCGCCGCACCTGGTTCAGAAGGGGTAGAAGCCTGCGCCTAAACGCGTCCCGATCTATCCCGAGAACGTACACCGGGGACCGGCCGCTTCGTTCCGCCACGAAATCGTGCAGGACGGCCTCAGTTTCGAACTCGACCACGATCGCCCTCAATGACCGCGCCGTGCGTTCGGTAAGTTCGATACGGATGCGCTCAATCGGGTGGTCCTCAAAGAGATGATCAATCATGCAGCCGGCCGCTACCGCAGCCGTGCCGGTTCGACGAGCCTGCGGTGCGATCTCGAGGTTGATGAGCGCGAGTCCGGTCGTCGGGCGAAACCGATATGCGCCGATACAACCCACGACATCATCAAGTGCGTTGGTGATCACAAAGAACGGCCCTTCATGCCGGGCTATTTGTTGTGTGACCGCACCCGGCGACGGAGTCGCGCCGCGCCAGCGCCCTTTCCACCGCGAGGCCGAGTCAAGTTGAAGTTCGGCGAGGGCCCTGATGTCATTGGGTTGGACGAACCTGAGAGAAATCGGGCCTGCGGTCAGCCGTTCGTCGAGTGTCTGCGGAACCGTCATGCACACCCCAACTGGCGGGCAGCGCCAGGCACCGATACCGACGTCACGAAGGCCGAGCACGGGCTACCAGCGTGTGCAAACTCGCGCTGAAGGCGCCCACAATCTTCGCCGGCCAACCCGAGCGCCGGAAACAAGTCAACCTGACAAGTACAGGATCTGCTGTATATCCGCGCAATTCTCGACGAAACTGCGACATCCTCAATGACCTTCCGACCGAACCTCGCAAGCTCCGGGGTGACCTGGTCGCCGAACGGCACAATTCCCATCCACACCGTCAGGTGTTCAACTGAGTAGTCGTAGAGTTCCACTATTCCCGTCGGAGTGCCGTACTCCTCAAGAAGCCAACCGCTGTGCAGCCCTTCGACGATCGCTGCGCTGAGCGAAACGGGCGTCGCCGGCACCGGAACCCGCACACGCCCCCAGCGCTCAGGCATGGCACTGAGTAGTGCCATCGCCGGGCCGAGCCCGGTCGTGGGGAGCGGAGCGACCGACACGTGTTCCTTCTCGTCAGGGTACGAGTCGAACCACACGGACTACCTCCTTACCCTCGTAAAGCTGCGACGTTGAGTTGAACGTGAGTGCCGACCAGGCGAGCCACTCATGATCTGCGCGGGCGTCGATCAACCATCCCAGTTCCACAAGTCGACGACGAGTGGGCAGCCACGCGTACCCGCTGAAGCCCGTGTTCAGTGCGTTGTTCGCCTGCCATGCGACGCACTCGTCGCCACTTGTCGGGTTCGCGAGCGTCACATCCCCTACGTCCAGCGCGTGGCCGTCATCATCGGTGAAATGAAGCTTCCGGTCCAAGTGCGAGCCCCACAGCACGCCACCAGCCGTCGGCGCGTAGAAGGCTACGCCGTCCGCGAGCCGAGCGCCGATAGCCGCCCCCGAGATCGGATCGATCTCGACGAGTTCAGCCCGCTCACGGTCGACGGCCGAACGCACCTTCACGTACAGCCGTCCGTTCGCAACACGCGGGTTTGACGCTTCCTCCCGCACCACCTGCATGCCCGACTCCACTGTCCAGCGCATGACGTCCAGCCGCTCCACGCCACCGTGAGCCTGGTTCGCCATGAAGTAGACCGCATCGTCGAGCCATGTGATCTCATCGAATGGTGTGGCTGGTCCATTCGGATCCGACCGATAGCACTCGGTCACCGTTCCCGAAACCAGGTCAAGGTGCATCACCGAAAAGTCGAATGAGTCCAGGAGTGCGTCTCGCAATTCGAAGAAGGCGATGGCTGAACGGGTACTGTTTGCGCACACCGACACGACCTGCGATCCGCCGTTTGTCTCGTAAAGCATTCGTTGATCATCGGCCCGGAGCATCGTAAGGGTTAGCGGGCCAAGACGCGGCTCACCGTGCTCATCAAGACTCCTATCAGTTGCCGACTTCAGGCCGATGAGTCGATCGTCGTCAAGCACCTGGACGAGTACGTAGCCAGGCGGCAGTCGGCACACACGGGCGTGCTCGGTCAAAAGGTCGGCGCTGATCTCCGCAGCCGAGATCGACACCTCCCCGTCTCCGCCCCCCAAGGAGGAGAAGCCACGACGGGCGGACGTACGAACTCCGGTCACCGGCGCCTTGTCGCCGACCCGCGAAGCCCGCGCCGTAGAATCGGTCGACCGGCACGCTGAGACGACCAGCGCGGCCCCTGACAGCAACACCGAACGACGTGTCGCCACAGCTACCACACGACTCCGTGGGACCCCATGAGCCCTGCGAATTGAGCCGTCGATATCTTGAAATTGGCATCAAGCGGACCACTCCACGACACTGCCGAGGACTTCGCCGGGTCGTACACCCAGAGGTTGTCGCCACTTGAGTTGTACCCTGCTGTCACCGTCCAGTGCGCGATGTTTCGGTTCGAGGGATGGTGGTTGAACCGAAGTGAGCCACCAACCTCGTACGTCTCGTTCGCGAACGAGTATCCGATATCTGTGTCATATACAGCGATCATTTTCAGCTCAGCAGCGGACGGAGCGCCGGACGCAGTGTACGGCCACGGGTTCAGAAGCCACCCGGTCCACCAGTTGAGGGTTGACGCCATCACATTCGAAGTCCAGCGAGTCGCCTGGTGGGCATCGGTGTTGAGCATGTCCGGCTTGGCCAACTCAGCCTGGCTGAGATTCCGACCGCTCCTCGATGTGACACCTCGCTGCCGGATGATCATGACCGCGGTCGCCGGGCCGCAATAGTACGACTTCGCCTGCGGCTCATGAACGACGCTGACGACGTTCCAACCCTCGACCCGGGCTGCGACCGGCTGCGCGGCTCGCTGCTCCACAGCGGCCATTGCGGCCGCCAACACGTCGACCCCCGTAAGCGATTCCAGCTTCGCAAGCGCTCGATCAAGGCGCTTGGATGCCCCGGTGCCCGCATGCGCCGATCCACGCGCCGTGGCCAGCCCGGTGACGGTTTGACCTGATTCGGCGAGGGCAGCAATCAACTCCTTCTTGGCGGACGCGACTGCGCGTTCTCGCCCCTTGAGAACGATGGTGCCCCCGGGATCATCGAACCCAGGCGTGCCTCCACCCACTTGCTGCGCACCGGCATCGCCAGCAGCAAGCAAACCGCCAATGCCACCGATCGCTACCGTCGTCGCCAGAGATCTCGACAGAGCGGCACCGCTCGTGCGCGCCAAACGCCTCCGAGCCTTCCTCATGACTTCCCCTCCCGCGTTCTCGCCGGCGGTCGGCGGTCGGCGGTCGGCGGTCGGCGGTCAACCTATTCGCGATTCGCACATGCGTCAACGCCCATTAGTCTTTGCGCCATCAACTATTGAAGGGGCTTACACGCCTCCGCGCAGGGCCTCGACCGGTTCGATCGAGGCCGCACGAAGCGACGGATAGACGCCCGACGCGAGGCCCACCACCGCGCCCGCCAACGGAGCCAACAGCGGGATCCCAAGGTCCAACACCGGCACCCAATCCTTGGCCAAGCTGACCGCGACGATCACGACCATGCCGACCGACGCGCCGACGACTCCGCCCAGAAACCCGAGCAGCGTCGACTCGACCAGGAACTGCCCCGCGATGTGACGCCGCGCCGCGCCGACCGCTCGCCGAAGCCCGATCTCGCCGACGCGTTCCAGCACCGACACGAGCGTCACGTTCGCAATGCCGAGCGCACCCACGAGCAACGACACCCCTCCGAGCAGCAGGAAGAGCGCGTTGATGTCGCCCTCGACCTTCGCCTTCACGGCCTTCGGCTGGCCCGGCACCGACACCTTCACCAGGTCCGGGTTGTTGGCGGCCAACGCGAGCGGGGCCTGACGGCCGATCAGCTCGGCCGCACCGACCTTGGTGTCGATCTGCACCGACCCGGGCGACGGGGTGCCGTACTGCGCCCTGGCGAATCCCTCCGGGATCATCACCGTGTTGAGCAGCTCCGAGCGACGATCGACGTCGTCGAGCACGCCGATCACCACAAAGGTCTGGTCGCCGATGAAGATGGCCGGCTGCTGTGCGACCCTGGTGATGCGCAGGTCGTCGGCGGCGCCCGGGCCGAGCACGGCGACCGGCAGGTCGTCGTGCGACCGGTCGAACACCTTGCCTTCCGCCACCTTCGCCCGTACCGCGTCGAACGCCCCCGGCGACAGCGCATACACGCTCAGGTCGAACTCGTCGCCCTCGGCCGGATCGTTGATCGGCACCGATCGTGTCAGCGCACCACCGCGGTCGACCTCGGTGATCGTCCCGGCGGCCCGCACGCCGTTCAGCCGTGTCAGTCGCCGTTCGGAATCCCACGGCAACGAGCCGACCACCCGGCCGTTCACCTGCGCCCGCTCCACCGTCACGTCGGTCGCCGACAGCTCGTCGAACCGGGTCACGATCTGGTTCCCCGCGGTTCGCGCCAGGCCCACGGTGGCCACCAGGGCCGCGACCCCCAGCACGGTGCCCGCAGCGGTGAGCGCTGCTCGACCGGGCCGGGACAGGAGCCCGGCGACCGACTCGCCGATCAGGTCGCGCACCGCGAACCGTGACCGGCTCGACCGCCGCCCCGTAGGAGCGTCGCTCATGACCCGACCGCCAACGACGCCGAGGCCTCCGTGTCGCACAGCACCCCGTCGAGCATCCTGACCGAGCGTTGGGCACGAGCGCTCACGTCGGCGTCGTGGGTGATCACCACGAGGGTCAGCCCCTCGCGGTGCAGCTCGTCGAACAGTTCGAGGATCGCCGCGGTGGTGACCGAATCGAGGTTGCCCGTCGGCTCGTCGCCGAGCAGCAGGCTGGGGCCGCCAACGAGTGCCCGGGCGATCGCCACGCGTTGGCGCTCGCCGCCCGACAACGTGGGCGGCATGGCGTCGAGCCGATGCGACAGGCCGACTCGATCCAGCGCCTCGGCAGCGCGCCGACGGCGATCGCGACGGTCGCCGCGGCGGTAGAGCAGCGCGCACACCACGTTCTCGAGCGCGCTGCGATGTGCCAGCAGATGGAAGGACTGGAACACGAACCCGATGCGCTCGCCACGCAAGGCGCTGCGGCGTCCCTCGCTCAGGTCGAGGGTGTCGATTCCGTCGAGGAGGAACGTGCCTTCGGTCGGCCTGTCCAGGAGGCCCAAGATGTTCAGCAGCGTCGACTTCCCCGAACCCGAAGGTCCCGTGATCGACACGTACTCGCCCGCGCCCACGCGCAGGTCGACACGACGCAGCGCTTCGATCGGCGTGGTCGTACCGAACACGCGGGTGACACCACGCAGGTCGAGTACCGGAGGCACGGCGCCGGAGTCGCTCACCGACCGACCACCACCTCGTCGCCCTCCTTGAGCCGTCCGGCCTTCAACGACGAGACCTCCACGAAGCCCTGTGCCGCGAGGCCCTTGCGCACGTCGACGAACTCGGTGCGCGAGCCCGAGATCGCGACCTCGACACGGACCCGATCATCCCCGGTTGCCGACAGCGCTGCGGCCGGGACGGCCAGCACCTTGCCCTCGGTGCTCTTCACCGGGATCGTCACGCGGAAGTTCAGTCCTTCGAGCGTCGGCAGGTCGACCTCGCTCGGGAGTTCACCGGGCGCGATCTCCACGGCGAAGCGACCGGAGGATCGATCGCCGCCGCTCCCCGAACCGTTCTGGCCGTCGCCCGATCCGGAGCCTTCGGCAGAGTCGTTCGACGTGCCCCCGTCGGGCTGATCGGCAACCTTGGTGACGACGCCGTCGAAGCGCAGGTCCAGATCGGATTCGGCGATCGTCACCTTCGTTCCCGGCTTCACCAATGAACGGTCGGCGGCGGTGACCGAGGTGCGCACGGCCAGGTTCGATCCGCTCACCTGCACGAGTTCGCCGGTGGCGACATCACCCCGGTGCAACGAGACCGAACCGACCCGGCGTGGCAGGCTTCGCAGGAACACGGCCTCCGACTGCAACAGCCCCGCCGACACCGATTCGGCCTCGGTCAGTTCCTTCATGGCTGACGCGACGCCCTGCTCGGCCGCCGTGACAGCGCTGCGCTCGGCCTCGCCCCGGCCGCGACGCGCCTCGGCGAGCGCTGCGCTCGCGACGCGGACGGCGCCGTCGGCAGCCGAGGCTGCCTCGTCGGCCGCCGTCGCCGCATCGGTCAACTCCTTCGCGGTCTCGCCGACCGCGCGGGCCTTCTCGTCCACAACCTCCTGCGCGTCGTTGACCGCCGCGCGGAGCCCGGCGATCTCGGCCGCGGTGTACGCCTCCCCCGTGTCCGGGTTGATCGCCCCTGGGGCCGATGCCGCCGCGACGAAGGCGTTCGCAACGTCGCGGACGCTCGTCGCCGTGGCGAGTTCCTGGCGTGCCAGCGCAATGCCCGGGTCGACCGCAGCCCGCGCGGCGGACTGTGCCTGGCGAGTGGTCGTGACGGCGCGACGCGCTGCCTCGAGTTCGGTTTCCAAACGGACGAGCTCGCTCGACGCGGAACTCGTGGCTCCCTGGAGCGCGGCTCGCGCCGCGGTCAGCTCGCTCTGCGCCGAGGTCAGTGCCGTCCGAGCGCCTTCGATGCGATCGCGTTCGGCGGCCGTCGGCTCTCGCTGCGTGTACCCGGCGGCCGAGTACAACGCATCGACCGCCGCCTCGGTGGCCGCGTCGTAGGTTCCGTCGACCGGTCCCGGATCGTGACCGAGACGCGCCAGCGACTCCTCCAGCTGGGTCACGTCGTCGCCCGTGCTGCCCGGCCGGAGATCGCGGAACACGGGCAGGGTGCCCTGGAGCACGAACAGCGGCCTGCCCGAGATCTCGGCGATCGATTGGCCTTCGACGACATCGGTGCCGAGCGCCGGTGGATCCTTCGTGATCACGCGCGTGCCGGCGTCCTGACCACCGGAGGGCACCTGGATCGTCGTCGCCTCGTCGAAGCTGAGCGAGCCTCGCAACACGAGGTTCGCCGAGAGCGCTCGCTTCTCCACCGGCACCGTCACCAACGAGGCCTTCGGTGCCCTGGCCGCGCGCTTGGCATCGTCCGGAGAGGTGATCTGCGATGCGGCGATCCATGCGGAGCCGCCGGAAACGGCCGCGACGCCGATCACCGTCGCGACCGCAACGGAGCGCTTCACCCGCCGAACACCTTCTTCATGGAAGCGACCATCTCCGAGTGCTCCTTGAGGAAGCGCTCCTCGGCCTCGAAGCGCACCGAGGTGTAGGCGATCTCGTATCGGCCCAGGCACGGGAGTTCCGCATTCGCAAGCGCCAGCTCGTCCTTCTTCAGCTTGGCCAGCTCCTTCGCGTCGACCTGCTGTTCGAAGCCGCCCGAGTCATCGTCGCCGGAGGGAGTGTCGCCGCCGACCTCGCTGCCGTCGGACTCGAGCGCAGTGACGCCCGGCCCGCCGCCGTCGGTGAAGCCGAACACGTCATTGTCGAGCCGCTCCTGGATGATGTCGCGGCCGGACTTCCCGGAAGGGTTCTGTTCGGATCCGGAGAGCACGAAGTCGTCGGCGGGGCGCGTGACCTCGGGATAGCCGGCCTCTTTCATGCATGCTCGGAACTCGCGGGCTGCGGCCTTCACCCGCTTGTCGGCCTCGATGCGCTTGGTCAGCTCCTGCTGGGCCTTGTCGAGCTCCTCCATGGCGCCTTCGTCGAACGCGCCGCCGAACGTGTCGTCGAACGACGAACCCGTGCAGCCCATCTTGGAGAAGTCGGGCATCTCACCCTCGCCACTTCCGTCGACCGGGATGGTTCCGTCGACCTCGCTACCGCTGTCCACCTCGCTACCGCTGTCGGACTGGCCCGAATCGGACCCGTCGCCCACCGCGCTCATCATGTCGCCGTACAGCGCCTTCTGGTAGGCGGCCTGTTCGTCGGGCGACATCGCTTCGACGATCTTCTGATTCGGGTCGACGGCAGCGTCGCCCTCGGGATCGCCAATGTCGCTGAAGTTGCCCGGCGCATCGTCGAGCATCTCGCCCTTCGAGTCGTAGACCGTGGCAATCCCGTAGCCCCACTTCGCGGCGTACGCCTTCCGATCGAGGCCGCCGTAGGGATCGAACTCTTCGCTCCCGACATCAACTATGGAACTCGAGTCGTTCGGGATGTACTCGAAGCCCTGCTCGCGCATGCAGTCGGCGACCTGCTGTTGCTGCTTCTTGCCCTGCTCGCGCGCCGTTGCTGCCAGTGCGCCCGTGTCGTCGGCACCGATCGCCTTCGCAACGGGCGACTCCAGCATCGCGTCGGTCGGTGACTTCTTGAGCCAGGCCTCGACCTCGTCGTCGGATGCCCCCGATGCCGTGTCGGCATCGCCACACCCCGACGCAAACGCAAGGATCGCCAGACTGGCGATTGCTGCCCGGCCTCGTCCGATTCGTGCACGCATCGCTCGCTCCCTCTATTCGGTCCCGACGTTGTCCCGACGGCGGCCGAACTCGAGTTCGTGCAGGTGCCTGACGGAGTCGTCGGAATTGTCGCGCGACGGCAAACCGAAATCGGCGATCCGCTGAACGGCGGCTCAGGCCGCACGCCGACTCGCGGGACCAAGTGCCCTGGCATCGCGGCGCCGCAAGCGGCACGATGACGGCACGGATCCCGCGAGCACGGCGAACGCAGGCCCGCAGTGAAGGAGTCGCCATGCCCGACATCTTCGACAATTCGGTCGACTGGGCCGGACTTGAGGTCCTCAGCGTCGACCAGTGCATCGAGCGCCTGCGCTCGGCGCCGATCGGCCGGCTCGGCTTCCTCGAGGCCGGGGAGCCGGTGATCCTGCCGGTGAACTACGCGTGGCATGAGCGCACGATCGTGTTTCGGACCGCACAGGGCGGCAAGCTGTCGGCTGCGGTGCGTGCCCGCCCCGTGTGCTTCGAAGTCGACGCGTGGGACGACGCGAGCCGCAGCGGCTGGAGCGTCGTGGCGAAGGGCTCGGCCGAGGAAGTCATCGACGAGCACGAGGTCGCCGCGCTCAACACACTCGGGGTGCGGCCGTGGTCGCGACCGGAGCTGCGCGTGCATTGGGTCCGTATCCGGGTGGGCGAGCTCACCGGGCGTGAACTGCACTGAGCGTCACCGCGACGGTCGGCCGGCGATAGCGTGAGCCCGCCCATGCAGATCGTCTACCTGAGCGACCGGCCACAGATCCTCCAGGAAACGTGGGACCACGTCCGGCATTTCATGCCGTGGATCGAGCGCGCCGTCGTCGTCACCCCGGCGCGGCGCGCCGAACAGTTCCGCTCCGACGATCGCGTGCACCTCGCATTCGACGAGGAGCTCACCGGTCTCACGTCCGCGCGGCTCCGCGACCTCGACCACGTGCGGCGCAACGTCACGCTCCGCAAGGCGCTGCTCGAGACCGAAATCGTTGACGACCTGTTCGTGCTCTCCGACGACGACTACCGGCCTATCCGCCCGATCTCGCCGGAGTTCTTCCATGCGGACGGGATCGACATCGGCTACTACAGCTACGACCTCGGGCACTGGCCGGGCGACGAAACCGACTTCGATCACGCGCAACACGTGACCCGCGAGGCGTTGTCGTACCTCGGCTACCCGACGCTCGGCTACGGCGCCCACATGCCGCAGCTGATGCGACGCGAGTGGTGGACCGAGGCCTTCGGCGAGTTCCACACCGTCACCGACGACGTGCTCGTGTGCGAGTGGGCGCTCTACTTCAACGTCGCCGCCGTGCGGCACCCCGACCGCCTCGCGCCGGCGCGACCGTTCGAGACGATGTGCTGGCCACAGTTCGGAGCCGAGTGGCCCTGGTGGGTCCGGCCCGCCCGCTACAGCTTCGAGAACTTCTACCCCGAGCTGTACGAGCCCGAGGCGCTGTTCGCCGGTCTGCCTCGGCGGCTCGACCCCGCGCAGGCGGCGAAGGACAACTTCGAGAAGATCCTGCGCTGGACCCGCTTCGCCCGCGGCGCGCGCCGCCTCGACTTCCCGTCGACGGTCGACAACCCGTGGACGAGTCCGTCGGCCGGGCGAGCGGCCGCGTTCGGTCTGCTGCGCAAGGCACGCGGAGCGTACCGCTACCTCGCAGCCGAGGATCGGGCGCTGCTCACCGAGTTGGCCGGGCGGGTCGAGGCACTCGGACGAACCGAACGGAGTCGGGCCGAGTCGGTGAGCCGTCAGCGGACGAGCGAACCGTCAGCGGACGAGTGAGGCGATCGCCCATGCCGACACGAACGCCCCGACCAGGCTGAGCGGCACCACTCGTCCGAGCGGCGGACGCTCGCGTCGCGCACCGTCGGGGCGGCGAGGATCGACCAGCGGCGGGCGCAGATAGGCCGCCAGGTTGGCCACCAGCAGCGCCCCACCGATTGCGAGCAGCAGCCACGGCAACAGGTCCTTGCCGAGAAACAACGTCTCGTCAGCCAGCACGCATCGCTCCATCCGGGGTTGTCGACGAACGCCCGCCGGCCGCCGCACGAGCCTGAAGAAGATCTTCAGAAATTCGCGCTCAAGGTCTGGTGGGGGCGCGTCGATACTACTTCTGTCAGCGGATATCGCCCCGCTGACACCAGCCGGGATTCGGGGCGGGGGACACAACTCTCCCTCCAACGCATCGCCTCCAGCGCTTTCCAGGGTGCTGGCGTCAGTGACCTCCGCTCCGTCCCCGGTTCAAGCCCTGGAATGTCTCCCCTTGATGTCGTCGTCGGTCCGACCCCGCGGTCGGGCCGTCGGCGCGTTCGCTCTGTTCCCGACCCGCGGGCGAAAATGGCGGGATGACCGATTCGACGCGCTCCACCGCCGCGACCCGCCGCGACCGCCCCTGGCTGATGCGGACCTACTCCGGCCACTCGACGGCGCGAGCGTCGAACGAGCTGTACCGCAAGAACCTGGCCAAGGGGCAGACCGGCCTGTCGATCGCGTTCGACCTCCCGACCCAGACCGGCTACGACTCCGACCACATCATGGCGAGGGGCGAGGTGGGCAAGGTGGGCGTGCCGGTGGCGCACCTGGGCCACATGCGCACGCTGCTCGACGGCATCCCCCAAGGCGAGATGAACACGTCGATGACCATCAACGCGACGGCGGCGTGGCTGCTCGCGTTGTACGTCGCGAACGCCGAGGACCATGGCGTCGAGTCGACGGCGCTGCGCGGCACCACGCAGAACGACATCGTGAAGGAGTACCTGTCGCGGGGCACCTACATCTTTCCGCCGGCCGCCAGCCGACGGCTGATCGTCGACATGTTCGCCTACTGCAACCGCAACGTGCCGCTGTGGAACCCCATGAACGTGTGCTCGTACCACCTGCAGGAGGCCGGAGCGACGCCCGAGCAGGAGATCGCCTACTCGCTCGCGTGCGCCATCGGGGTGCTCGACGCGGTGCGCGAATCGGGCCAGGTCGACCCCGACCGCATGACGGCCGTGGTCGCGTCGGTGTCGTTCTTCGTGAACGCCGGCATCCGGTTCGTCGAGGAGACGTGCAAGATGCGCGCGTTCACCCAGATGTGGGATCGCCTGACCGAGGAGCGCTACGGCGTGACCGACCCGAAGGCACGGCGCTTCCGCTACGGCGTGCAGGTCAACTCGCTCGGACTCACCGAGGCCCAGCCGGAGAACAACATCCAGCGCATCGTGCTCGAAGCGCTCGGGGTGACGCTGTCGCGCAACGCTCGCGCGCGATCGCTGCAGCTCCCGGCGTGGAACGAGGCCCTCGGCCTGCCCCGCCCGTGGGATCAGCAATGGTCGCTGCGCATTCAGCAGGTGCTCGCCTACGAAACGGACCTGCTCGAGTACGAGGACATCTTCGACGGCTCCCATGTGATCGAGCGGCGCACGGCCGAACTCGTCGATGCGGCGCAGGCCGAGCTCGACGAGATCCTGGAACTCGGTGGCGCCTTCGAGGCGATCGAGGAGATGAAGGGCCGGCTCGTGCGCAGCCACACCGAGCGGATGCGCCGCATCGAGGCGGGCGACCAGATGGTCATCGGCGTGAACGGGTTCACCGAGACCGAGGCTTCGCCGCTCGGCGGCGACGACAACATCTTGAAGGTCGACCCGGCCGTGCAGGAGCAGGCGATCGAGGAGCTGACCGCGTGGCGCTCCGAACGCGACCAGCACGCCGTGGACGCGGCGCTCGCCGAGCTGACGCGGGTGGCGCGCACCGACGAGAACATCATGACGGCCACCATCGCGCTCGCCCACACCGGCGGCACGACCGGCGAGTGGGCAGCGGCGCTGCGCGAGGTGTTCGGCGAGTACCGCGCCCCCACCGGCGTTGCCGCCGCAGCGGGTGCCGGCGGTGGGTCGGATGCGCTGCGCGCCATTGCCGATCGGGTTCGCGACGTCGCCGGCGGCCCACCCCGGGTACTGGTGGCGAAGCCGGGGCTCGACGGACACTCCAACGGCGCCGAGCAGATCGCCGTCGCAGCTCGCGACGCCGGGCTCGAGGTCATCTACCAGGGCATTCGCCTCACTCCCGAGCAGATCGCCGCGGCGGCGCTCGACGAGGACGTCGACATCATCGGATTGTCGATCCTGTCCGGCAGCCACCTCGAGTTGGTGCCCGAGGTCGTGCGGCTCGTGCGCGAGGCGGGCCTCGACTGCCCGGTCGTGGTCGGCGGGATCATCCCCGAGGACGACCGGCCGACGCTGCTCGCTCGCGGGGTTGCGGCGGTATACACGCCGAAGGATTTCGAGCTCGGTCGAATCATCGGCGAGCTCACCGACCTGGCGCTGGCAGGGCGATCCGACTGACGTGGCGGCCTGCGGCTCACCGTGCGCGACTGCCCTGAGTGGTGAGCGTCACCAAGCAATGGTGGCGCCGGGGCCCGATTTGAGGAACGATTGTTTCAGTTCCCACACCGGACGCCGATGGAGTGACGTGGCATCCCGACAGACACCTGGCAAAGCCGCCGGCATGTTCTCCCCGCGAGGCCTGATCGGCGTGACCGCGGGCATCGTGGGCACCGGCGCGGGCGCCGCCGCGATCGCCTCCGGAACCACCTGGCCTGCAGCGATCGCCGGGGCGGGCGCACTGGTCGCCGGCATGGCCTCGGTCGATCGTTCGAGCGACGAAGCGACGCCCGACGACCAGACCACCGCGCAGACCGCTGTCGCCGAGCTGGCCCGCATGCGGGTCGACCTCGACGAGGAGCGCCGTCAGCACGACTCGACCCGCCAGATGCTCGCCGAGTACATGGCGAGTCAGCCTCCCGCAGGCAGCTTCGACCGCAAGCTCAACGAGACCGCCACGCCGATCGCGTCCGCAGCATCCAACGGCGCCGACACCAAGGTGTTGTCCGATCCCGAGACGAACCTCTTCAGCGAGGCCTACTTCCGGGTCGCGCTCGAGGCTCGAATCGCCTCGGCACGGCGACATCTGCGTCCGGTCGCCGTCGCCTTGTTGCAGGTGACCGAGGGCGCCGGAACCCCGGGCGCCAAGGGCGCGGAACCGACCAAGGTCACCGGCGCGATCCGCCAGACTCTGCGCGACGCCGACACCGCGTGCCGCATGACCGACGGTTGCTTCGCGCTCATCCTCGAAGACACCCCGGAGAACGGCGCGGTGTGGACCGTCGAGCGTATTCGCCGGAACCTGACCAGCCGCCACGGCCACCACACCATGTGGGCCGGCGTCGCCTGCTATCCGGCGCACGCGTTCTCGACCGACGAGCTGCTCGACCAGGCCTCGCTCGCACTCGATGCGGCTCGGGAATGGAAGCAGGATCGCATCGAGGTCGCGACCGCCGACTGACCCCTCGATCCGAGCGCCCGCAGACCCGGCGCTACGCGGTCGGGATGGCGAAGCAGCGCTCGTCGAGATCGCCGAACGCGTACCAGGCGTAGGCGCCGTCATACATCTCGCGGGTCTTCTCACTCCACGCCAGCGCCTCGGGGGTGCTGATCCGGCGGTGGATCTGCAGGATCGCGCCCTCGTACACCTCGTAGAGCGCCCACGTGCCGGGGTAGTCCTTGACGCACGCGACCTCCACGAACTCGACGCCGGGTGCGGCGGCAAGGCGAATGCGACGATTGCGATGCGTATGCCCGGCGAAATAGCCGCGGATCGGTCGCCGCCGACCCGCGACCGCAGCGAGCGCCTCCGACGCCTCGGGGACGAGGCCGAAGAACCCGTCGGACCGCGGGTCGACGTCGGGGTCCCACACGTGATGGTGTCCGAACACCAACACCGGCTCGTCGCTGCGCGCCGCGACCTCGTCGAGCCACTCCACCTGGTCCGCCGAGAGGTCGCCGTTGGCGCGCCCGTCGCGTGCCGTGTCGAGCACGGCGATCCGAACCCCGGGCAGTTCGACCTCCTGGGTCGCAAAGGCGGCGAACTCGCCGTGGTGATAGCTGTCGTGGTTGCCGCGCACGTGCACCAGCCGGTCGCCGAACACCCCGTACACCTCGAGGAACCGCTCGTACTCCTCGGTGCGCCCCGATGACGTCAGGTCGCCCTTTGCCACGACGAGCGCCGGGTCGGCGGCAACGATCTCGCTCACCGCACCCCGGTTCATCACCTCGGGGTACGGATCGTCGTCGGGTCCGACGCTGAGCACGGGCCCCACGTCGGAGCCCTGGATGAGCCCGCACACGGTCTCGCCGAAGTGCACGTCGTTGACCGTGGCGAAACGGCACAGCAACTCGCCGCGGCGCGGCAGCGTGCGGAATTCGGCGCCGAACGCCTCCACCTCGGTATCGGGCTGCAGGCCGTCGCGAACGATCACGTCGGTGCCGTCATGGAACACCGCCGAATCGGTCGTGACCGTCGTGAGTTCCACCGGCCCAGGCTACGCGCCGATGGCCGCAGAGGGAGGCCACACCACCGGGTGCTCCCCGCCCAGAGCGGTCCCATCGGCGACGCCGATCTGCCACGGCTTCGCGACGGTGCCCGGTCGATGGTGAATCACCACGTCGTCTCCCGCGTAGCGGATCGAGATGGCACGGCGAGCGAGCGTCGGGTGACGGTTCGGGCCGGCAGCGTGGAGCGTCCGGGCGTGGTGAACCGTCAGATCGCCGACCTCGAGCGCGAACGAAACGATCGCGAACCGAGCCGGATCGGCGTCGATGTCGGGCACCGACTCACCCGCCGTTCCCGGAATCGGCTCGTCGGTCACGAACAGGTTCGGTCGGTACACCTCGCCGCTGCGGTGCGAACCCACGACGAACCGCATCGCGCCGGTGGCGAGTTCGGCCGGATCGAGTGGCACCCAGGTGGTCGCGAGGTGTTCACCGTCGACGTTGAAGTAGCTCGCGTCCTGATGCCACGCCGTCACTTCCGTCGTGTCGGGCTCCTTCACGAGCACCGAGTCCTCCACGAGTCGCAGCCGCGCATGGCCGAACAGCGCAGCAACCGCCTCCGCGACGCCCGAACTGGCACCGACCCCGGCGAAGCGGGCGAACGCGTCCCGTGTCCGCCAATGGTCGATCCCCGATCGGAATCGGCCGCGGCCGGGTGGCGGGGCGGCCGGATCGAGCGCGCCGGCCATCTCGGTCATGTCGGCCGACTCCCGCCCGTGCATCGCCTCGTCCACGGCCGATGCCATCGCCGCGACGCCAACCGAGTCGAGCGCGCCGCGCAGTGCCACGACGCCGTCACGCCAGAAGGTCGCAACCTCGTCGTCGGTGATCGAACGAATCAGCCGAACATCGCCCTGCACGCGCTGCATTCAACCATCCCCGACGCGGGCGTTGCGCGAGATCTCCGGGGAACTACGAGGATCGGCCAGACCACCGGAACGACTTGCTCACGCTGTGTGGCATTGCCCAATGACGATGACACTCGCACGTGGCTTGAATGGCGCCCAACGACGAGGGGAGACCGCCGTGGTGAAACGTTGGCAACAGGTGGACGTGACGTACTCGGGCGACGCAACGTTGCTCGACCTGCTGGTCCGTGAGATCGCGCGGGTCGGCGGCGAGGTCGACGCACCGTGGCTCCACCCCGCCATGCGCCCAACAACGCCGCTCGATGTTCGCCTCGTGATCGGTGGCCATCCGGCGACCATCGGCCACCTGCTCGATCGGTTCGCAGCCTTCGCAGGGGCGCGGGCGACGGTCACCCGAACGCCCGCGCCGCTCCGCCTGGTCGAGACCCCGCCGTCAGACGACCGTGAACTCGTCGCCCTCCACGTCGACGGTGACCGTCGAACCCTCCGCCACCTTGCCCTCGAGCAACGCGATCGCGAGGCGATCACCGATCTCACGCTGGATCAGCCGCTTGAGCGGCCGCGCCCCGAACTGCGGGTCGTAGCCGGTTGACGCGAGCTTCGCCCGCGCTGCGTCGGTGACGACCAGCACGATCCGGCGGTCGACCAGGCGCTCCCGCAGCGCTTCGAGCTGGATGTCGACGATGAAGGCCAGATCGCCCTCGGTGAGCGAACGGAACCGCACGATGTCATCGAGGCGGTTGATGAACTCGGGACGGAAGAAGTCCTTCGGCTCGCCGGACAGGTTCGACGTCATGATGAGCACGACGTTCGTGAAGTCGACCGTCCGCCCCTGACCGTCGGTCAGGCGGCCGTCGTCGAGCAGTTGCAGCAGCACGTTGAACACGTCCGGGTGCGCCTTCTCGACCTCGTCGAGCAGCACGACGGCGTACGGGCGGCGGCGCACCGCCTCGGTGAGCTGACCACCCTCGTCGTATCCGACATAGCCGGGGGGCGCCCCGATGAGGCGCGACACGGAGTGCTTCTCCATGTACTCGCTCATGTCGATGCGCACCATCGCCCGCTCGTCGTCGAAGAGGAACTCCGCGAGGGTGCGGGCCAACTCGGTCTTGCCGACGCCGGTCGGGCCGAGAAACAGGAACGAGCCGATGGGCCGATGCGGGTCGCTGAGCCCGGCGCGGCTGCGCCGGATCGCGTTCGCCACCACCCTGACCGCGTCGTCCTGGCCGATCACCCGCTCGTGCAGCACGTCCTCGAGGCGGACGAGCTTGCCGACCTCGCCCTCCATCAGTCGACTCACCGGGATGCCGGTCCACCGGCCGACCACCTTCGCGATGTCCGCCTCGTCGACCTCCTCCTTGAGCATCCGCGAGTCGGCCTGCAACTCGGCGAGCTGTGCCGTCGCCGCCTCGACCTCGCGTTCGACCACGGGCAGGTGGCCGTAGCGGATCTCGGAGGCGCGGGTGAGTTCGCCGTCGCGTTCGCACCGCTCGGCCTCGGCCCGCAGCGTTTCGAGGCGCTCCTTCAGCTCCTGAATCGCCGCGATCGCGTCCTTCTCGCCCTGCCAATGGGCCCGCATCGAGTCGGCCTGCTCGCGCAGGTTCGCGAGCTCCTCGTCGAGCGAGGCGAGGCGCTCCGTCGACACCGAGTCGTCTTCCTTTGCGAGCGCGACCCGCTCGATCTCGAGCCCGCGGATCCGACGCTCCACCACGTCGATCTCGGTCGGCACCGAGTCGATCTCGATTCGCAGCGAGCTGGCCGCCTCATCCATGAGGTCGATGGCCTTGTCGGGCAGGAACCGCCCCGTGAGATAGCGGTCGCTCAGCACGGCCGCGGCCACGAGCGCGCCGTCTTGGATGCGCACGCCGTGGTGCACTTCGTAGCGCTCCTTGAGGCCACGAAGGATCGCGATCGACGCCTCGACCGAGGGCTCCCCCACATAGACCTGCTGGAAGCGCCGCTCCAGCGCCGGGTCCTTCTCGATGTGCTTGCGGAACTCGTCGAGCGTCGTGGCGCCGACCATGCGCAGCTCACCGCGAGCCAGCATCGGCTTCAACATGTTGCCCGCGTCCATCGCGCCTTCCGACCCGCCACCAGCGCCCACCACCGTGTGCATCTCGTCGATGAAGGTGATGACCTCGCCGTCGGAGTCGGTGATTTCCTTCAGCACGGCCTTGAGGCGTTCCTCGAACTCGCCGCGGTACTTCGCCCCCGCGACCATCGCCGCAAGGTCGAGGGCGATCAGGCGCTTGTCGCGCAGCGAGGACGGAACATCGCCCTCGACGATGCGCTGGGCGAGGCCCTCGACCACCGCTGTCTTGCCGACGCCCGGCTCGCCGATGAGCACGGGGTTGTTCTTGGTGCGCCGGCTGAGCACCTGCACGACGCGGCGAATCTCCTCGTCGCGGCCGATGACCGGGTCGAGCTTGCCGCGTCGAGCCGCGTCGGTCAGGTCGCGCCCGTACTTCTCGAGAGACTGGTACTGCTCTTCGGGGTTCTGCGAGGTGACCCGATGCGAACCGCGCACCTCGGCGAGCGCTGCGAGCACCTGCTCGCGGGTCACGCCCTCGAGCCGCCGTTCTGCGGGCCCACGCGACGCGTCGGCCTCGGTCAGCGCGAGCAGGAGATGCTCGGTCGACAGGTAGTCGTCGTGGAGCTCGGTGCGCTGACGTGTGGCGATCTCGAACAGGTCGGTGGTCTCGCGGCCGAGCCGGGTCTCACCGCCGTACGCCTTGGGCAACCGAGCCAGCGCCTCCTCACAGCGGTTGCGCAGCGAGAGCGGGTTCAGACCGATCTTGCGGAGAACCGGGAGCACGACACCGTCCTCCTGGCCGAGCAACGCCGCGAGCAGGTGGTCGGGGGTCACTTCGGGATTCGACGTGCCGCGAGCGGACTCGATCGCAGTGTTCACGGCGTCCTGGGTCTTGAGCGTCCAGGTGTTCGGATCGAGGCTCATGGGCGAGGCTCCTTGGCTTCAGCAAGCGGGGGATGACTTCAGTATGCAGAAAACCTAACAATGTTGCAATCAACTTTTTGGATCGGGACGTTGGTCCGTTCTCCTCGACCGAACCCGGGCGTTCACTGGTCACAGGAGTGGGCGCAACCGCCCGCCCGCTGCACAGCGTCACAGATCGGGGTGATCTCCTGTGGATACCGGCCACCAACACATCGTCATCCTCGGCGCCGGAACCGGCGGCACGCTTACCGCGAACCGGCTCCGTTCGCGGCTTCCCGAGCACCGTGCCACCATCACCGTCGTCGACCAGGACGACCAGCACGTCTACCAACCGGGGTTGCTGTTCGTGCCCTTCGGGCTCGCCGATCCGCTCGACATCGTCAAGCCGCGGCACCGGCAACTCCACCGCGGAATCAACTACCTACAGCAGGCGGTCGACCGGGTGGAGACCGGCGACAACACCGTGCACCTGGCCGACGGCTCCACGCTGCACTACGACGTCCTCATCGTCGCCACGGGCGCAGTGCTGCTGCCCGGCGAGACCGAGGGTCTCACCGGTCCCGGTTGGAACGAGCGGGTCTTCACCTTCTACGACCTCGACGGCGCCACACGGTTGGCCGAGGCACTCGAGTCGTTCGAGGGCGGCGAACTCGTCGTCAACGTGGTCGACCTTCCGATCAAGTGCCCCGTCGCGCCGTTGGAGTTCTGCTTCCTCGCCGACTGGTTCTTCACCGAACGCGGTCGCCGCGACGACGTAAAGATCACCTACGTCACGCCGCTCGACGGTGCGTTCACCAAGCCCACGGCATCGACGCGCCTCTCGTCGATGCTCGCCGACAAGGGCATCGAGCTCGTCACCGAGTTCAACACCGGGACCGTGCACGGCGACACCGACGAAGGCCACCCTCGGATCGAGAGCTGGGACGAGCGCACCGTCGACTTCGACCTCGCCGTCGTGATCCCGCTCCACGGCGGCGCACCCTTCGTCGGCCGATCGCCGGGCCTCGGCGACGACCTCGACTTCGTCACCGTCGACCAGCAGACGCTCCAGTCGAGCGCGGCGCCGAACGTGTTCGCGATCGGCGACGCGACCAGCGTCCCGGCATCGAAGGCCGGCTCGGTCACGCACTTCGAGGGCGAGGTGCTGGTCGACAACGTGGTTGCATTCCTCGAAGGGCACGAGCTTCGGGCGCTCTTCGACGGCCACGCGAACTGCTTCATCGAGACCGGCTTCGGCAAGGCGATGCTGATCGACTTCAACTACGACACCGAGCCGCTGCCCGGCCACTTCCCCGGCAAGATCGGCGCGCCCCTGCTGGCCGAATCGAAGCTCAACCACCTCGGGAAGCTCATGTTCCAGTGGTTCTACTGGCACGTGCTGCTGCCCGGCCGCGACATCCCCGGGCTGGGCTCGGCCATGCCCACCGCTGGAAAGGAATCCTCATGACCACCAAGACCGTTGCCGGCCATGACATCGAGGTGAACGACGAGGGCTTCTTCGTCGACCCCGAGGCCTGGACCGAAGACATGGCGCCCGCGCTCGCAGCCGAAGAGGGCATCGACGCGCTGACCGACCAGCACTGGACCGTCATCCGATTCATGCGCTCCGAGTACGCCGAGAAGGGCACGGGGCCGACGGTGCGCGTGCTGGGCAAGACCTCCGGCGTGAGCGTGAAGGAGCTGTACCAGCTCTTCCCGAAGGGCCCCGCCAAGATCGCCGCCCGCATCGCCGGAATCCCCAAGCCGCGCGGCTGCATCTGACCACCACCACCCCTCCTCCACCACCGAAAGGAATGACATGTCCGACAACGCGATCGAGAAGGTCTCGATCATCATCTCGAAGGGCTCGCTCGAAGGCATCTACCCCGGGCTGATCATGGCCAACGGGGCCCGGGCCGAAGGGATCGAGGCCAACCTGTTCTTCACGTTCTTCGGTCTCGACGCGATCCACCGCAAACGCCACGAGCACATCAAGGCCGCCACGGTGGGGAACCCCGGAATGCACATGGCGACCATGCTCGGCGGACTGCCCGGCATGTCGGCAATTGCGACCCACATGATGGAGAAGCAGATGACCGAGCTCGACATCCCGTCGATCCCCGAGTTCATCGAGTTCATCGCCGACACCGGCGCCGGGATCTACGCGTGCCAGCTCGCCATGGACATGTTCAAGCTGAGCAAGGATGATCTCGTCGAACAGGTCGAGGACGTGATCACCGTGGGCGAGTTCTACGAGAAGGCCGCCGGCGGCCAGATCATCTTCACCTGACCGGCACGCGAGACTGCACCCGATGAAGAACTTCGACTACCACACCGTCGTGACCTGGACCGGCAACGACGGCACCGGCACCAGCGCTCGTACCTACGGGCGCGACAACGAGATCGCCGCCGGATCGAGGGCGACGATCCCCGGCTCGGCACCGCCCGAGTTCGGAGGGGACCCGACGGCTTGGCCACCCGAGGAACTGCTTGTGGCCGCGGTCAGCCAGTGCCACCTGCTGACGTACCTGTTCCAGTGTTCGCGCAACGGTGTGGTCGTCGAGACCTATCGCGACGCGGCGAGCGGAACGCTCGGTGTGGAAGGAGCCGCAGGCGGCCACTTCACCGAGATCGTCCTGCGGCCCGAGGTCACCATCTCGGCGGGCGACCTCCACACCGCCGTCGAGCTCCATACCGCCGCACATCAGGGGTGCTACATCGGCAGCTCGGTGAACTTCCCCGTTCGAATCGAGCCGACGGTGGTGCAGGCCGGGGCGTGACCCCGGCGGACGCACTGTTCGAATTCGCGGGTGTGACCGTTCGCTTCGGCGACCGGGTGGCGCTCGACGCCGTCGATCTCGTGTTGCCACAGCGGCGCCTGATAGCGCTCGTCGGCGCGTCCGGCTCGGGCAAGTCGACGCTGCTCCGGCTGTGCAACCGGCTCGAGGTGCCCACCGACGGGCGGATCCGCTTCCGCGGCGACGACGTCGCCCAACTCGACCCGGTCCAGCTGCGTCGGCGCGTCGGCATGGTGTTCCAACGCCCCACCCCCTTCGACGGCTCCGTGCTCGACAACCTGCGCGTCGCCGACCCGACGATCGACGCAACGTCGGCGGCGGCATGGTGCGCACGCGTCGGTCTCCCCGCCGATGTCGTCGAGCAGACCGCGACGACACTCTCGGGTGGCGAGGCGCAACGGATGTGCCTGGCCCGAACGCTCGCGACCCGACCGCAGGTGGTGCTGATGGATGAGCCGACCTCCGCGCTCGACCACGAGAACGCGCTTCGCATCGAGGACTTGGCGCGAACGCTCGTCGACAGCGACGGCATCTCGGTGATCTGGGTCAGCCACGACCGAGCCCAGGTCGAGCGGATCGCGGATGAGGCCGTCGAGGTTGCATCCGGGCGAGTCATCGGCCGAAGCGAATGAAAGCAGCGGGCGAATGACGGCAGCGAGCATCTCGCTCTGGGGGCTGGCAGCGTCGGGGCTGCTCGTGGTCGCCGCGCTGGCGATCTCCGCGTGGCGCCGTCTCGGCCTGAGCCGCCAGATCGTCTGGGCCGCCGCCCGGGCGCTCGTCCAGCTGCTCGCCGTGGGCGGCGCGCTGGAGCTCGTGATCGACGAACGGCGATCCATCTGGTGGTCGTGGGCGTGGGTCGTGGCCATGGTCGCGTTCGCAGCATGGACGACCGCCCGCCGAGCACCGGAGGTGCCGGGTCTGCTCGGCCTCGCGGCGGCCGCGTACACCGCGGCGGCCGCGGTGAGCCTGGGAGTCCTGCTCGGATTGGGCGTCGTGGCGACCGAGGGTCGAACCGTCGTGCCGCTCGCCGGCATGGTGATCGGCAATTCGCTCGCTGCCACCGTGCTCGTGGCCCGCCGGATTGTGGGCGAAGCGACCGATCAGCGCGAACAGATCGAGGCACGGCTTGCGCTGGGGCTCACCGGACGGCGGGCGATCGAGCCGTTCTTGCGCCACGCCGTGCGCACCGCGCTGATCCCCCAGATCGAGACGACGAAGGCGACCGGCATCGTGTTCCTGCCCGGCGCGATGGTCGGGCTCATCCTCGCGGGCGTTCGCCCAGTCGACGCCGTGCGCGTGCAGGTTGCGGTGATGTACCTCGTGCTCGGATCCGTCGCCACCACCACGTCGGTGGTCGCAGTCGGGATGGCCGCCCGGCTGCTCACACCCGACCATCGGCTTCGGCGGCTCGATACCGCCCCCCACGCGCCCGCGCGGGGTGTCATTCGCGTGGTGGGGGTTTTGGGTGTTCGTCGAGGCGGCCGGTGATGCGGTCGCTGTCACGGTCGCTGTCACGGTCATGTTGTCGTTGGTGGGCGTAGCGTTCGAAGCGGGTTGGGGTGCGGTAGTTGGGTGTGGTGGGGATGGTGGTGCCGTCGGGTCGGGTGGTGTTGTGGGTGCCGTCGGCGTTGCGGGTGATGGCGTATCGGTTGGTGTGGAGGTGGTGGTGGTCGGTGGGGCAGACGCCGGCGGTGTTGTTGGGGTCGGTTGTGCCGCCGTTTGCCCAGGTGTTGAGGTGGTGGGTGTGGGTGCGGTTCGCGGGTGTGGTGCAGCCGGGCCAGACGCAGTGTCGGTCGCGGTGGGCGAGGACGCGTCGCAGGATTGGGGGTGCGAATCGGCGGGTTCTGCCGTAGCAGAGGGGTTGGCCGTTGTGGTTGAACACGGGGGTGATGTCGGCATCCGCGAGGAGGTTCCACAGGGTGGTGTCGGTGATGTCGAGATCGGCTTCGGTGTGGGCGTTGGCGCCGGTGAACAGGTCGTGTTCGGTGGGTTCGGTGTTGAGGTCTTCGAGGTTGATGTGGAGGTAGAGGCCGACGCGTCCGGGTTGTTTCGCTCCGGCGCCGTCGAGGGCGAGTTCCATTAACGCCATCGCGCGGAGTTGACGTTGGGTCGGTAACACGACCTGACCGTCAGCACCGTCAACGCGATCAACACCGTCAGCGCGATCAGCATCGTCAGCGTTGTTGGTGTGTTCGTTGGTGAGGCGGGTGCGGATGAGTTGCATCCGTTCGGTGAGGAGTGTTTCGAGTTGGGCGCCGTCGTCGGCGGAGAGGTCGGCGTTGAGGACCCACCGGTTTTGGAAGGTGCGGGCGGTCCATGCGGTGGAGGTGTCGGTGGAGGGGTCGCTGTTGCCGTTGATGGTGAGTTTGGCGCGGAGTTCGCGGCAGAACCGGGTGAACTGGTCGACGGTGGTGTCGGTGGCGACGTCGATGAGGCGTTGTTGCCAGCTTGCGATGAGTTCGATGGCGAGGTCGCGTTCGGGGCCGGTGAGTTCGGTGGGCAGGATGGTGGTGGCTGCGTTGAGGTGTCCGAGTTCGATGTGGCGGTCGGTGAAGGCTTGGCGGAACGGTTCGAAGACGGGGTCGATGGTGGCGGCGCGGGCGAGGCGGTTGGCTTCGTTGCGGCTGATCCCGGTGTGTGTGGCGAGCCAGGCGCGTTCGGATCGCATGCCGTCGCGGTGGTGGACGGCGTGGTTGATGGTTGCGGTGGCTGCGGTGACGGTGATGACGTCGACGGCGCGGCGTAGGCGTGTGGTTGTGGCGGAGAGGTCGGCTGCGAGTGTGGTTGCGAGCGTGAGTGGGATCGCTGTGTTGGGGTCGGCGAGGTTGGTGGTGAGGTTGTCGACGCGTGTGGTGAGTTCGATGACTTGGGCGCCGAGGGTGTCGATCAGGTGGATCTCGTCGCGTAACGCGTCAACAACCGACCCGCGGTCACTAACGCCGGGGTCGCCGTCGTTGCCGCCTTGTGCGTCTGTTCCCTCGCCGAACATCAGTTCTTAGGATATCGAACGTGTATTCGGTGTGCAAGCCGTGCCTGAACATTTCCGGGTTCGACGTGTTGCCGGCGACGTCCGCGTGTCGAGCGGTCGGCGTGCTCCGCGCGGCCCACGGCGACGAACATGTGGCGATCACCCGCCGCTGCTGCACAGGCTCGTGATCGCCGGGTTCGCCGCGTGTCCGATCGAGACGGGCGTCGCCGTCGCGGTCACCGAAGCGGAACGGGGCGTAGACCTGACGCAAAGCGGTCCAACGGCGACCGTCTCCCAGGACGACCGCCGACGAAATGAACGGTGCGGGCCCGCTAGCCGATGAGCGCGGGAATCTGGCGCAGGGTGAACCAGGTCGCGAACGCGACGAGGACCACGCCGAAGGCCACCTTGAGTGTCGGAGCGGCGACCCGGCCGGCCACTCGGGTGCCGACCACGACGCCCGGCACCAGGCCGAGCGCGAACCATCCCGCCACGAGCCAATCGATGTCGCCCAGCAGCGCATGCGTCGCGAGGGTTGGGACGGTCAGCGACGTGGCGACGGTCAGGCTGGTCGCCGCCGCGACATGCATGTCGAGCCCGAGCGCGAGCAGGAAGAGCGGCACGAGGAGGAAGCCGCCGCCGTTCGCGAGCAGGCCCGAGGCGAAGCCGACCCCGATCGCTGTCGTGATCAGGAATCCGGCCGAGCCACGCCGTCGGGCGGCCCGCTGGGGGTCCGGCGTGGCGTCGCGGCGCAGAACCCGAGTGCCGACGACGAAGAGCATCACGCCCGACGCAAGCAGCAGCGCAGGTCCGCCGATCCATCGGCTGGCGACAGCGCCGAGGATCGCGGCGGGGAATGCGCCGACGAGGGTGAGGCGGGCGATGCGCCAGTCGACGTGGCCGGCACGCGCGTGCGCCCAGGCCCCGGCGGCCGATCCGGGCAGGAGGCCGGGAAGGGGACCCACGACGGCGGCGAGCGGCGCGACGCCGGCAAGGGAGAGCACCGGAGTCGCCAGCGCGGATCCGACGCCGAACATCCCGTACAACACGCCGACGACGAGCCCGCCGAGGGTGATGGCCAACGTCCACTGCATGCCTGCACTGGACCACAGCCCGATTCAGAGGAGAAAGACCAACATGCAGCGAGATCGATAGGGTAAGGCTATGGATCTCCGCCAGCTTGCGTACGCGGTCGCCGTGGCCGACGAGGGCGGCTTCACCGCCGCTGCTCGGTCCATGAGCGTGGCGCAGCCGTCGCTGTCGCAGTCGATCCGTGCGCTCGAGAGGGAGTTGGGCGTCGATCTCTTCCACCGCACGACACGATCGGTGCGGCTCACCGCTGCCGGGGAGGCGCTGATCGGCCCGGCGCGGCGGGCGCTGCGCGACGCCGCGGCCGCTCGCGACGCCGTGGCGGCGGTGCGGGGCCTTCGGTCGGGTCGCCTCGACATCGTGTGCCTACCAACGCTTGCGGTCGCGCCCCTCAGCGAGCTGGTCGGCCGGTTCCGAGCCATGCATCCGGGCGTGACGGTACGGGTCCGCGAACCGGCGGACGCCGAGGCGGCGACCGACGCGGTGCGCCAGGCGGACGCCGAGGTCGGGTTGGTCGAGTTGGTCGAGCCGGGTCGGCCGGCAGCGGGCCTGGCGTCGGTGTCGCTGGGAGCGCAGGAGTACGTCGCGCTGGTCCCGCCGGACGTCGCCGAGGCGCTCTCGGCCCGGCACGCCACCGTGGCCGACCTCGCGCACCTTCCGTTGATCGCTCCGCCACGGGGCACTTCGAGCAGGCGGGTGATCGATGAGGCATTCGAGGCGGTCGGCAGGCATCCGAGCATCGCGGTCGAGACCGACCATCGCGAGGCGATCGCATCGCTGGTCGAGGCCGGCGCTGGTGTCGCTCTCGTGCCGCGTGCCGTCGCGGTGCGTGCGGCTTCGCCGGCCGCAGTCGTCGTCGAGCTGGAGCCCCGCCTCTCGCGTCGGATCGGGCTCATCTTCCGGCCGGACGGGCTGTCGCCCGCGGCCCGGGCGTTTCTCGCGATCGCGGAACCCGGTCGGCCGGCGGGTCCCCGAGGCGGCACGCCGACGCAATAGCCTCCGGCGGATGTTGCGACAGCGAATCGGCCTGGGTGCCCAGCTCGCGCATCACGCGCTCGACGTGGCCAAATGCTCCTTCCCGGCGCGCTGGACGCCACCGTTGCGCTCGGAGGCGCGCTGGAGCCGGGAGCGGGCGCAGGCCTGGCGCGACGAGGTGGGCTGGCTTGTGGGCTGCAACTTCATGCCCTCGACCTGCGGCAATCAGCTCGAGATGTTCCAGGACGCCACCTACGACCCGGAGACGATCGATCGCGAGCTCAGCTGGGCGGCCGACCTCGGGATGAACAGCATCCGGCTGTTCCTCCATCACCTGCTCCCCGAGGTGCCGGGCTTCTGGGCCCGTCTCGACGAGGTGCTCGACATCGCGTCGGCGCATGGCATCGCCACGATGGCCGTGCTGTTCGACGGCTGCTGGAATCCGGTGTCGTCGCTCGGCCCGCAGGGCGAGCCGCGCCCGCGTACGCACAACTCGATGTGGTTGCAGTCGCCCGGCTCGGAGATCCTGTCGGATGCCTCGCTCTGGCCCTCGCTGCGCCCGTATGTCGACGAAGTGCTCGGCCGCTACGGGAGCGACCCACGCGTCCACTGCTGGGACGTGTTCAACGAGCCGAACGGCCCCGAGGTCAACTACGTCGAACACCGGTCGCCGCACAAGTACCGAGCGGCGACCGAGTTGCTGGAGCAGATCTTCGACTGGGCGCAGGCAGCCGACCCGGACCAACCGCTCACCGCGGCGCTGTTCGTGGGGGTCTCGGGGGCCGCTGAGCGGGGCGACCGCATCAATCGGGTGATGCTCACCCGGTCCGACGTGATCAGCTTCCACAGCTATCTGCCGCGCAAGCGGCTCCTCGCCTCGATCGAGCATCTCTCGGCGTACGAGCGCCCGCTGTTGTGCACCGAGTGGATGGGCCGGCCGCGCTCCACGCCCGACCTGATCGAGGTCTTCGCCGACTCGGGGGTCGGGTGTTACACGTGGGGTCTCGTCGACGGTCGCACGCAGACGAAGTACCCGTGGACGAGCTGGCAGAAGGCAACCCCTCCGGATGCTCCGTGGTTCCACGAGCTGCTGCACGGCGATGGCACGCCCTACGACGAGCGTGAAGTGGAGCTGTTCCACCGGGTCGTTCGACCCCGGACGCGACCGATATCGGCGACCTGATGCCACTGGCCGCGTGACTGGTACCCCTCCGGGGTCTCAGGCGAGGATGCCGACGATCGGTTCGACCGCCTTGCCGCCCGAGGCGGGCAGGATCGCCGCCGGATCGACGTCGAGGAACGAGGCAAGCGTGGCCTGGTACCGGTCGAACTCGACGGTCGCCAGGAGGTTGTCGGAGGGATCGAAACGGTTCAGCGGGCTCGGTTCGCCGTGGCGGCCGGCGGCGACCGGGCCGAGGAGCATCGCGACCGAGGCGCCTCCGTGGTCGAGTCCGTCGCCGTTCTGGCGGGGCCGACGGCCGAACTCCGACGCCGTGGCGACGAGCACCCGGTCGGCAACGCCGAGCCGTCGCAACTCGTCGAGGAATGGCGGCAGCGCTGCGTTGATGCTGTCCATCAGAGCGTCATGGCTCGCCCGGTGCTTGATATGCGTGTCGAATGCTGCTGCGCCCATCGGCACATGGATCACCCGGATTCCGGCATCGGCCGCGATCAGGCGCGTCGCGAAGGCAAGCTGATCGCCGAGCGGCGACTCGGGGAACGTCGACGGCGCTGCCGGCAACTCGATCGTGAGCCTGAGCAGGTCGGCGAAGAGCCCGAGCGACCGCTGCGCGCGCGCCACGGGATCGTCGACATCGCGGGTTCCGCGGGTTCCGCGGGTCAGACTCTCCACGAGACTCCGCTGATCGTTCGCCCGTCGGGGGTCGCTCAGAGCGCTGTCCTTGATGGGGAGCAGCCCGGTGGTGGCGGCGCGGCCAGCGATCATGGAGGGGTGATCGCCCCAGCCGAGTGAGATGCCGGTGAGCCCGTCGGATCCGCCGACTTCGTCGCAGATCCGGCCGAGCACCCCGGTGGGATCGGTGTCGCTCGCCGGGCCGCTCGATGGCGCGGTCGCCCCGACCCTGCCCCGGTGCCAGCGGGCGAACATTTCGAAGTGGGACATGTCGACATCGCTGGTGCCGATGCCTTCGAGGATGGCCGGCTTGTGCTTCGCCAGCATCGAGAGGCGAGCGTTGAGCCCGACGCCGTCGCCCCAGTCGATCACCTCGTCGGCCCGGTGACCGATGGTGGGGCGGAGATCGCGGAAGGCTCCGCTCTCGTAGGGGATGAGCGTTGACCAGCCGTCGTTACCACCGCCGAGCTCGATCACGACAAGCACGCGGGGCGACTGTGCGAGGTTGCGTTTGCGCCCGGCCGAGGGGGCGTCGGAGCGATCGGTCGAGCACGCGGGGAGCCCGATGCCGACGGCCGCCGAGCCGTAGGCGAGCCAGCGCATGAGATCGCGCCGACTGAGTCCGGTGGAGCCGGCGGAGACGGGAGAGGAGAGCGATCGTCGAGCCGTCATGCCGCAGCGAACTCCGGGACCGTGAGCGCTGCACGGAGCAACTCCTGGCTGTTCTGGCCGTGAACCTCCCACACCTCCGAGAGCGCGTTCCGTGACGTCGCGGCGACATCGAACAGGCCACAGTGATGGAGCGCCGCGGTCACCGGATCTCGGGCGTCGTTGAAGTCGGGTCCGCCGACGGCTCGGGACGTGATGAACGCCGTGCGGGCGTACAGCGACGACGCCGAGAGCCAGCGATCCGGCCATCCGGCCACGTTGAGTGGCCAGTAGGGGAACTGCCCCCACTCCTGGACTTGCCACGACGGGGGAATCTCGAGGTCGGCGGCTCGCAGCACGGCGCAGAGCCACTCGATGCCGTGCTTGGGACGAGAGCGTGCCGCCGAGCGAAACCCGTCGCTGGTGAACATGGCGGTCACCACGGGTCGGATCTCGTAGCCCGAACCCCGGAACGTCGCCGCCCAGGTCGCGATCTCCGTGTCGGGTACGCCGGGGCCGATGAGAAACCGGGCGAGTTTCGCCACGACGAACAGCGCCGTCTCTTCACGTTCGAGGATTCGACCGACGATCGACTCGGGCGTGTGTACGGCGGTGACTCCCATGAATTCGACCGGTTCCGTAAGGACGGCGGCCGGATTGCGGAACGGCGCCCGCTGATCGGGGACGGCGTCCCAGCCGGCCATCGCCTTGGCAGCGGCGCGCACGTCGGCCTCGGTGTACCGGCCGCGACCGATCGTGAACAGCTCCATGAGCTCGCGTGCGTAATTCTCGTTGGGGTTCGGGTTGGTCGAACCGGAGCCGTCGAGCCATTGCAGCATCGCCGGGTCGGTGCACATCTCCACCGTGAGCTCTGCGAAGTTGCCGAGCGCGTGCTTGTGGAGGAGCCGTAGCTGTCGCCAGCAATAGATCGTCGACGACTTGGAAACGCTTGTCGTGAAGTGGGCGTGCCAGAACCACATCAGCTTCTCGTGGAGGGCAGCGTCGTCATCGGTCATCCGGCCGATCCAGGCATCCTGGAGCGCGAAGAACTCGTTCGCCTGCGGCTCCTCATCCTGGATGCCGTCGATGCCGTCCGGAGCGACGAACGGCAGCGGCGTCGCCGCCAGACGCGCCTCGATCAGCCCGTCGATCGACGAATGCTGCGCCGCGGCCGCCTCGACGCCACCCGGAAACGGGCCGAAGCCCGTGCGCCTCAGAACGTGAGCGACCGCTTCGAGGTCGGCGGGCTTCACGCTGGCGGCGCGGGTCCGCGCCGACGCCGGAATGTCCACTCGGTCACGGCATCCCTCCTCCCGGCGACCGCGCTGGCACGGCGGTGACCGAGACGCAAAGCGTAGCCGTTCGGCCCAGCACGGCGGCCGAATTCGCTCTCGGGTACCGGTCGCTCCGGCAGGTCCCGACCGTGGACGACGGCGCGTCCGTGGCCGCAGTATGGTCCGCCAGTCGTGGCGCGGGCCGGTGGTGATTTCTCTGGCGTCGGCATCAGGTCCATGGGGAACGGAGCGACGAGATGGAGATCGACGTGATGGCCGGGCCCCTCGGCTGGACCGAGGCGGCGGAGCAAGCTCGGCTGGTGGAGCGGGCCGGGTTCTCGGGGATGATGTTCACCGAGGGCGGACAGACCCCGTGGATGAGCATGGCGGCGGCGGCGACCGCCGCGCCGAACCTCACGTTCCTCACGGGGATCGCTGTGGCCTTCCCGGTCAGCCCGATGATCGCGGCAAGCCTCGCCTGGGAACTGGCCGGCCAGACCGGAGGACGGTTTCGCCTGGGCCTGGGAAGCCAGGTGCGCGCGCACGTCGAGCGGCGCTACGGCATGCAGTTCGATCCACCGGGGCCGCGCATGCGCGACTACCTGTTGGCTGTGCAGGATGCGCTCGCCGCCTTCCGCGGAGACCGACCGCTCGACCACGACGGCCCGTTCTATCGGTTGAGCCTGCTGCCCGACATGTGGCGCCCGCCCCGCCACGGCTTCGGCGACATCAAGGTCGACGTGTCGGCGGTCGGCCCGTGGATGACCGCGATGGCGGGTGAGGTCGCCGACGGCGTGCACGTCCATCCGCTCCACTCGCTTGCGTACCTGCAGAATCGCCTGCTTCCGGCGGTGCAGGCCGGTGCGCAACGTGCGGGTCGGGCGCCGGGCGATGTGGATCTGCTCGTGCCGGTGTTCATCGTGCCCGGCGACACGCCCGAGGAACGCGACCTCCTCGCTACGCAGGTCCGTCATCAGATCGGCTTCTACGGCTCTACCCGGAACTACGCATTCCAGTTCGACGACCTTGGGTGGGAGGGCACCTCCGCCCGGTTGCACGCGTGCCTCAAGGCCGGCGACTTCGGCGGGCTCGCAGCGACGGTGACCGACGAGATGCTCGACGCGTTCGCCATCGTCGGCCCCTGGGACGATATTGCCGATCGCCTCGTGGAGCGCTACTCCGGGATTGCCGAGCGGGTCATCTCGTACGTCACGCTCGACGACGTGGCACGCCATCCCGAACACCTGGGCCGCTGGAGCGAGATTGCACGGGCCGTGCGAGGCGCGGCGTGACCCGCCCGTCGGCAGGCGCGCGTGCAGCCGCGGCTGGTGTGGCCTGTGCGCTCGGTGCGCTCATGGCGGCGTGTGCGCCCGACGCAGGTCCCGCCGGACCCGTCGCTCCCGGCGAACGCTGCACGACGCTCGGACCGGAGGATCCCTTCGTCGCCGAGCAGCGAACGATCTTTCTGGGCGGCGACGGCTCGTACCCGATCTACCGCATCCCCTCGGTGGTGACCACCGGCTCGGGGGTCGTGCTGACCTTCACCGAGGCGCGGCCGTCCACTGCCGACCCGGGGTCGGGCCGCATCGACGTGGTGGTGCGGCGCAGCGACGATTGCGGTCGATCGTGGAGCCCGCTCACGGTGGTCGGCGACGCGGGCGACGACGATGCTCACAATCCGACGGCTGTCGTGGTTCCCCTGGCGGACGGGGGCGAGCGGGTGATGTTGTTCTACGGGCAGCGCCCGCGATCGGCAGGCGGCGAGTTCGATCTGCCGGCAGGGTTCGGCCCCGGCGCGGCGACGATGTGGATGCGCACGAGCGATGACGACGGCGCCACCTGGACCGCTCCCCGCGACATCACCGCGCAGGTGAAGGACCCGACGTGGCGGGTCGCGTCGTTCGGCCCAGGCCGCGCGATCGTGACCCGGTGGGGCACCCCGTCGGCGCCGCCGCAGCGCATCGTGGTGCCCGGCTGGTTCTCATCGGATGCACGCGGCACGGGCAGTTTCGTGGCCTGGAGCGACGACGAGGGCCGGTCGTGGCACGGCAGCTCCACGCCCGCCGGGGTGGCGACCGACGAGTCGCAGGTGGTGGAGACCACCGACGGATCGCTGCTGTTGGACACGCGGGCCGAGGGCTTTCGCCGGGTCTACCGCAGTGTCGACGGCGGCGCGACCTGGGGTAGTCCGACCGCGGGCCTGACGATGCCGCCGGTCATGTCGTCGGTGAGCCGCGACCGGGCCGTGCGCGACGGCGACGCGTTCGACCGCCTGTTGCACACGAGCATCGCTCGCGACGGCCGGTTCGACCTGCGCGTGTTGTCGAGCCGCGACGAGGGGGTCACCTGGGACCGCTCGCGGCTGCTGGTGCCGGGGATCGCCCAGTATTCGGTCCTCACGCCGCTGCCCGACGGCACGGTCGGGGTCGTCTACGAGTCGACGTGCGTGTGCGACGACGGGCACGGCCCCCTGTTTGGCTGGGCGATCCGGTTTCTTCGATTCGATCCCGACCGGCTCGATCCTGACGGAGCCTGATACGGCCTGACGACGCCCGGGATCAGCGAACGCCGAGCAGCAACTCGGTGACGAGCTGGTCGAGGCGTTCGTGGCCGTACCCCTGTGCGGCGAGCGCGGCCTCATCCTCGGCGCCCCCGATGATCGCGGCCAGCCCGCCCTCCGGTGTGGTCGGAACGGACAGCCCGGCGGCCTGCGCGTGCATCAAGGCGTCGGCGATCTCGGGGTCGTCCCGGAATCGGCGGGCCTTGTCGGCGAGGATCAGGTATGTGCGCATGCACCCTCGTGCGAAGTCCCACACACCGTCGCTGTCCTCGGTCCGGTAGGGGTGGGCGTCGAAGTGCCGCATGCCGTCCCAGCCCGAGTCCTCGAGGAGCTTCACCAGGTAGAACGCGTCGCGGATTCCCTCGGAGCCGAAGCGGAAGTCCTGGTCGAACTTGCCGATTCGCTGGCCATTGAGGTCGATGTGGAACAGCTTGCCGTGCCACATCGCCTGCGCGACGCCGTGGTGGAACGACAGGCCGCTCATGGTCTCATGAGCAAACTCCGGGTTGAGCCCGACCATCTCGGGTCGGTCCAGCTCGCCGATGAACGCGAGCGCGTGGCCGACGGTCGGCAGCAGCATGTCGCCGCGCGGCTCGTTGGGCTTCGGCTCGAGCGCGATCCGCAGGTCGTACCCCTGCGTGGTGATGTGTTCGCAGCACAGGTCGACCGCTTCCTTGTACCGGTCGAGGGCGGCCCGGACGTCCTTGGCGGCGTCCGCCTCCACGCCCTCGCGGCCTCCCCACATCACGTAGGTGGTCGCGCCCAGCTCGGCGCCGAGATCGATCGAGCGGCACGTCTTCGCCACGGCGAACCGGCGGACTCTGGGGTCGTTCGCCGTGAACGCGCCTTCCTTGAACACGGGGCGTGAGAACAGGTTGGTCGTGGCCATCGGGACGGTCATGCCGGTCTCGGTGAGCGCGGCGGTGAAGCGCTCCACGATGCGGTCGCGCTCGGCGGGTGACGCCTCGAACGGCACAAGGTCGTCGTCGTGCAGGTTGACGCCGTATGCGCCCAACTCGGCGAGGCGATGGACCGCCTCGACCGGGTCGAGCGCCGGTCGTACCTCGCTTCCGAACGGATCGCGCCCGCGGTTGGCGACGGTCCACAGGCCGAAGGTGAACCGGTGCTCGGGTTTGGGCAAGAACTCGTCGATCATGCGATCGCCTCCGCTGCTCGAACTCCACTCAAATAGGCGCCGTGCACCGTGGAGAAGTAGTCACGGCTGGTGTGCTCGCCGGCGAAGTGGACGTGCCCCGCTGGCGAGGAGAACGCATCGAAATGCGCCATCTTCGTGGTGACCGACGCGAAGGAGTAGGCGCCGCGGGCGAGGGGATCGTTGACCCACGTGCTGCGCCGCATCGCGTTGGGCTCCGGAACGTCCGGGCCATACATGTCGCGCAGGTGCGTCATCGCCAGCGCGGTCACCTCGGCGTCGGTCATCGCCTCGAGCCGACGCGCCTCGTTCGCGTAGGCGAAGGTCATGAGCGCGTGCGTGTCGGGGCGGAGGCGGTCGATGTTGACGAACCAGTTGAACACGTCCCGGACCTCCGCGGTGTACACGAGGAAGTCGACCTCGTCCCAGAAGGTCTCGGGCCACACGAACAGGAACTTATCGACGGCGCTGAAGCCGATGGAGTCGATCGCCGTGCGAAGACGTTCGGGCAGGGGCGGTTGAAACACGATGGCGTTCGCCTTGAGCACCCCGAGGGGTACGGCGACCACCACGTTGGTGGCCGTCAGCGTGCCGGCCGTGGTGTGGACCACCACGTCGTTGTCGCCCTGCTCGACCCGCAGCACGGGCTGGTTGAGGCGCACGTCGAGACCCTCGGCGAGCAACGCCGGGATGTGGTCGTAGCCGTCGCTCATCACCTCCTCGTCGCCGCCGAACTCCTCGCCCTCGTCGTACAGCGTCGAGGAGAGCTGATCGAGATCTCCGGTGTCGAAGGTCAGATAGGTCGACAGGAAGAACTGCTTGAGCCGATCGGTCATCCAGTCGGGCTCTTGCTTGGTCACCACATCCTGGAAGCTCGCTCCGGCGCTGCCGTGGTCGGCAAGCTCGTCGACGAGCGTTTCGTACTGGGACGAGACCTTGGTGAAGTCCGCGGTGCTGCGTCGGGCGCCGCCGTGGTCGAACACGGCCACGTCGTCGAAGTCGAGGGGCGCGTGCGGCGCCTTCGCCGTGGCAGCCAGCTTCGTGATCGGGTTGCCGTCGACCCCGTGGATCCAACTGGCGCCCAGGTCGAATGGCACGCCCAGCGAGCGGTCGGTCCGCACCCGGCCGCCGATCCGGTCGGCCGCCTCGACGACCGCCACGGTCTGCCCGGCGGCCTGCAGGTCGCGCGCTGCCGTGAGGCCGGCGACGCCGGCGCCGATCACCACCGTGTCGAACCGCACGGCCCCGGGCGGCGCGGTCGATCGGCCGGCGGTGCTGGACCGGGGCGTCATGCTCCGGGTGCGGCGATCCGCCTCGGTCGAGCACCCGGCGACACCAAGCGACGCGGCGGTTGCGCCGAGGCGCAGCACCGTCCGCCGGTCGAGGGGGGTGCTGCGTGGCGCGGGACGCGCCGACGAGCCGACGGGGGGTGTGGGTTGATCGCTCGCCATCGCTCTCGGTCCGCGCCGCCGTCAGGCTGACGGGTCGAGCACGAAGAGCGGGATCTCGCGCTCGGTGGAAGCCTGGTACGTGTCGTAGTCGGGCCACACGGCGGTCGCCCGGGTCCACCATGCACCCTTCTCGTCGCCGGTCACCTCGCGAGCCTCGAAGTCGCGAACCTCGGCCCCGTCCTGGATGCGGGCCAAAGGCGTGGCGCGCAGGTTGTGTACCCACTGGGGATGGGTGGGCGCGCCGCCCATCGAGCCGATGACGGCGTAGCGCCCCTCGTCGTCGGCGATGCGCACGAGGGGGGTCTTGCGCACCTTGCGCGACTGCGCACCGACGGTCCACAGGATCATGTAGGCCTCGCCGACCAGTTCGCTGGCCTCCTTGCCATCGGATCGCTCGTAGCGGGCGACCTCTTCGGCGATGGGGCCCCATGGGCTCGGCTCATACTCGGCATCGAACACTGACACGCGTGGCCTCCTCGGAAGGGCATGCACAGTACCGGAAGTGCGCTGGATTTGCGGCCCACTCGTTGGGCCGTGCGCACCGTCGCCGTATGGGCGGCTCGGCGGCGATCAGGTCACGTTGACGGTCGCGAGTACGGGGTTGGTCGCGGCGTAGCACTGCGAGTTCGCGTCGAGCGACCCGAACAGGGGCACGTTGGTGACGCGAGCGACGAAGGCGATCGACCAGGCGTCGTAGCTGCTGCCGTACAGCTTCGACGTGATCTGCGAGCCCGGCGCTCCGGTCGCCTGCAGCGTCACCGTGACGGTCGGCAGGGTTGCGGTGGTGCCCGCGGCGAGGTTGCCCGGCACCGTGAGCGTGATGATGCCGCCCGAGTGGCCGACGGTGGGCGTACCCGACCCGAGGTTGGCGCCGCCCGAGAGCGTGGCGCCCACATACGTCGTGCCGGCGGGCACGGCGAAGCGCACCCGCACGTTGCGGAGGTACTGGATCGGGTACCCGCCGCCCGAGGTCGGCACGTTCATCGGGTCGGCGGTGAGCTTGACCTGGAAGCTGTCGCCCGACGCGACGTTCTCGAGGTACTCGGCGGTCACGCCGGTGTTGTTCGCGTCGTAGCTCGTCGCGATCGAGGCGACGGTGCGGCAGCTGGCGTTGATGGCCGAGTAGGCGCTGACCGGGCTCGGTGGCGCCGTCGTGGTGGTGGTCGACGTGGTGGTCGACGTCGATGTTGTGGTGGAGGTCGTCGTGGTCGACGTGGTGGTCGACGTCGATGTTGTGGTGGAGGTCGTCGATGTCGACGTGGTGGTCGACGTCGAGGTGGTGCTCGGCGCCGTCGTGGTGGTCGTGGTTCCCGGATTCGGAACGCATCCGAGTCCGAGCGCGACGAGGGCCGTCGCGGCGCCTCCGACGCGAATGAGCGCAGCTCGTGGCTGAAGCATCGTTCCCTCCCGTGCCGCTGGTGCGGCGTTGTCGTGACCCCCGCCGCAGGACGCGTGTCCCGGCAGCGGCGGCGACGCTAGTGCCTGCAACTCACCGAGCGCAGTGTTGGTGCGGGTCGCGGCGGTGCGGTCGCCTCGGATCAGCCGGCTGCGCGCACGGCGTCGCGTGCGATCGCCGTCGCCTCCGCCGGGTCGATCCCGAGCGACTGCAGGAGGTGGCGCAGGACCTGGCGCCGGTAGGCGGGGGAGTCGTCGCCGGCGACGACCCGTCGAGCCGCGACGAGCAGAGCGCCGACGATCACGTCTTGCGCGGCCCGCTCGGTTGCGAGCGCGAACCGCTCCTGGCGGACTCCGGCGACCAGATCGCGCCGCAGATCGGTGAAGGCGCCCCCGCTGAGCAGCGCCTCCTGCACCGCGTCGACGCGGAGCGCGACGTGCACCATGTGGGGTGCGGCGGCGGCGTGTGCGAGTGCACGGGCCGAGATGATCGCGAAGCGCCGTGCCGGGTCGGTCTCGCCGGTCGCATCGGCCTCGGCGGCCCCGAACGCGGCGACGACGTCGGGCACGAGCGATGCGAACAGCGCATCACGGTCGGGGAAGTAGTTGTAGAAGGTGCCGTGGGAAACCCCGGCCCGCTGCGCGATGTCGCTGATCGCGCACGCCTCGCCTTGTTCGGCGATCACCTCGAGCGCGGTGTCGCGCAGGAGCCGCCGCGTGCGTTCCTTCTTCTTGTGTCCCCTGGTGGTGGGGGTGGGGTCGGGCGACTGCACGCCTGGATCCTACGCGCCGCGATGACAGACGCTCCAATATTGGGCGAGAGATCAAGATTGACGAGGAAGCCAATATTGAATACATTGTCAGCGAGGGCAACGAACGGCCCACCGAACGAGGGGGTTCGCATGCGAGTCGACCGACCGGCCACGCTGACGTTGGGGCACACCACACTCGCGGTGCGTGACCTCGACGTGATGGTCGCGTTCTACGGCGAGGTGCTCGGCTTCCGTGTCACCAATCGCGGCGCGCCGGCCCCCGGACTCGACGATATGGCGTTCCTATCGCACGACGCAGGGGCGCACCATCAGATCGTCTTGGTGGTCGCGCCGACACCGGAGCACGGGTTCGTCATGGCCGATCATCTGGCCTTCCGCGCGGCATCGCTCGCCGAACTGCGCTGGGTGAGCGCCGCGCTCGAAGCAGCGGGTGTCGACGGCGTGATCCCGATCTGCCACGGCAACTCGTGGTCGCTCTACTTCACCGACCCCGAGGGGAACGGGCTCGAGGTCTATGTCGACACGCCATTCCACGTTGCCCAGCCCTTCGCCGGACCGCTCGATCTCGGCCAGTCCGACGGCGAGGTGCTGGCTGCGACCCGGGCGATGATCGACCGCGAGCCCGAGTTCCAACCCGTCGACGAGTGGCGCCGCTCGCTGAGCGTGCGCCTTGCGTCCGCCAAGGAGGTCTGAGCATGGACCTGGGCATCTCCGGGCGCCGGGCCATCGTCGCGGCCTCCAGCCGCGGCCTGGGCTACGCGTGCGCCGAATCACTCGCCCGCGAGGGCGTCGACATCGTGCTCAACGGACGCGATCGCGCCCGATTGGACGCCGCTGCGGCGGCGTTGCGTGACGCCCACGGTTCGACGGTGGCGACCGTGTGCGGCGACATCGGCGACGCGGACACCGTCGCGATGCTGCTCGCTGCGTGCCCCGAGCCCGACATCGTGGTGACGAACAACGGGGGCCCGGCTCCGGGACGTTTCGCCGACTGGGATCGAGACGCCTGGATCGCGGCGCTCGACGCGAACATGCTCGCTCCATTGGCGCTGATTCGGGCGGTGCTCGCCGGCATGGCGGAGCGCCGCTTCGGCCGCATCGTCAACATCACCTCCGCCATGGTCAAGACGCCGCTCTCGCCGATGGCGCTGTCGACCGGAGCCCGAACCGGACTGACGTCGGTCGCCAAGGCGCTATCGCGTGACGTGGCGCACGCCAACGTCACCATCAACAACCTGCTGCCCGAGCGGATCGACACCGACCGTCAGCGGCAGATGGCCGAGCTCCACGCATCGCTCGCCGGCATCACCGTCGACGAGGCGTACGCGCACATGGCCACCACGATCGCTGCGGGACGCCTGGGGAGGCCCGGCGAGTTCGGCGACGCGTGCGCCTTCCTGTGCAGCGCGCAGGCGGGATTCATCAGCGGACAGAACCTCCAGGTCGACGGGGGCAGCTACGAGGGGTTGATCTGATATGACCGAACAACGCGACATCGAGGTTCCGGCGCTGATCGTCGGTGCCGGTCCGACGGGGCTCACTGCCGCCCGGCTGTTGGCCAACGCCGGCAGGCGAAGTCTCGTAGTGGAACGCCGAGGTGGAGCGCAGCCGCAGCCGGCCGCGCATGTCGTGAATGCGCGAACGCTCGAGATCTTCCGGCAGGCGGGCATGGACATGGCGGCGATCGAGGCGATCGCGAAGCCGCCCGCCGACGCCGGGCACGTCAACTTCGTGACGACGCTGCGCGGCGAGCTGATCGGTCGACTGCCCTTCGAGCGCCAGGGCGACGAGTGCCTCGCCGACACGCCGACGCCGTTGCGCAACATCTCGCAGCACCGGCTCGAACCGATCCTCGTGGCCGAGGTGCTCGATCGGCCCGAGGTCGACCTGCGCTATGGCGTCGAATGGATCGCGGCCGACCAGGACGCCGATGGCGTCACGTCGCGCTTGCGCGACGTCGCGACGGGACGCGAGTTCACGGTCCGCAGCTCGGTGCTGCTGGCGGCCGACGGTGCCAGAAGCGCGGTTCGCCAGGGCGAGGCGATCGACATGGTCGGGCCCGCGAGCATCCAGAGCTTCGTGGCGATCCATGTGCTCGCCAACCTGCGTGCGGCGGTGAGCGATCGACTCGGCGTGGTCCACTTCGTGATGGACCCGGTGGCCGCCGGCACCTTCATCGCCCACGACCTCGATCGCGAGTGGGTGTTCATGCGAGCGTTCGATCCCGACGCCGAGTCGATCGCCGACTATCCGCCCGGGCGATGCGCCGATCTCGTGCGGGCGGCGGTCGGCGACGGCCCCGTCGACGCCGCCGTCGACGCCCCCGTCGACCTCGAGGTGGTCAGCGCCGGAACGTGGCACATGACTGCGCAGGTGGCCGAGCGATTCCGCTCCGATCGCATCTTCCTGGTGGGCGACGCGGCGCACCGGTTCCCGCCGACCGGCGGTCTCGGGCTCAACACCGGCGTCGCCGATGTGCACAACCTCGTGTGGAAGCTGTGCGCCGTCGAGGACGGGTGGGCGGATCGGTCGCTGCTCGACACCTACGACACCGAACGCCGTCCGGTTGCCGCGATGAACTGCCGGCAGAGCATGGACAACGCGTTCAAGATGGTCGTGCTCGCCGAGGCATTGGGCCTGCAACCCGGCGCGACGTCGCATGATCTGGCGGCGGTGCTGGCCGATCCGGCACGACGCCCGGCGATCGACGATGCGGTGCGCCAGCAGGCCACGCACTTCGACATGCCGGGACTGCAGCTCGGATACGCCTACGCGCAGGGAGCCGTCGCTCCCGACGGGGTGCCGCCGCGGCCGCTGGTGGATCCGCGGCTGTTCGAACCCGACGGTTCCGTCGGAACTCGACTGCCGCACGGATGGCTCGCCGACGGCCGATCGACGCTCGATCTGATCGACGGCTCCGGGCTCGTGCTCATCAGCGCGGGGGAGCACGAGCGCTGGTCGGCGGCCGCCGACGCCGCGGGTGTCGCGATGCGATGTGTCGCACTGGATAACGACGTACCGGGCGTCGAGGTGCCGGGCGTCGACGCGGTCGTGGAGCCGCGATGGCTCGCTGGGTGTGGGATCGGCGCGGGCGAAGCCGTGCTGGTGCGACCCGATCAGCACATCGCCTGGCGTTCCCGGGACCAGGCGCCGTCGGCCGAGGCGCTCCGGGTCGCCGTCGCGACGATCCTGGGACGCTGACGTGGCGGTCAACGTGGTGCGGTTCCGTCGCGACGGATCGGATGCGTGGGGTGTCGTGGAGGGGGACGGCCGATCGCGTTCGGTCGCCGAGCTCGATCTCGCTTGCTCGACGACCGGCGCCTTCGTGACCGACGCGGCGCGGGCCGTCGCCCTCGGCGGCCTCGGCGCCCACCGGACCGGCCGATCGGTCTCGCTCGACGAGATCGATGTGCTCAGCCCCGTGACCGACGACGCGGATCTCGTCTGTCAGGCCATCAACTACCGCAGCCACATGCGCGAGTGCGGGTTCGACCCGAAGACCAGCCCGTTCAACGTGTTCTTCGCAAAGGCCTCGTCGTCGCTCGCTTCGCCGACGACCGAGATCGCGTGCCCGGCAGGCGTGGCGTACCTCGACTACGAGGTGGAGATCGGTCTCGTGCTCGGCTCGCGGGTCGTGGGCCCGGTGGACATCGCTGCCGAGAATCTGGCCGACCACGTCGTCGCCATCGTTGCGCTCAACGACGTGAGCGCCCGCGACGTGCAGCTGGCCGAGACGCAGTTCTACCGGGCCAAGAGCTACCGGACGTTCACGCCGACGGGCCCGCATCTCACGCTGGTCGACGGCTCCGATCTCGCACGGTTCGATGAGCTGCGGGTTCGGCTCTGGGTGAACGGCGAGCTTCGTCAGGAGTCGACCGCCGCGGACATGATCCACCGCCCGGCCGAGACGCTGACCGAGCTGTCGTCGGTGCAGAACTGGCGGCCCGGCGACCTGGTGGCGACCGGGACGCCGGGTGGATGCGCCTTGCGGGTGCCGCGATGGCCGCTGCGCGTCGCGGCGCTCGCCATGTCGCCGGCGCGCCGCTTTGATGCGGTCCGCTCTGCCGCCGCGAAGAACCCGCGGCGGCTCCGGCCTGGCGATGTCGTCGAGGCGTCGATCGCGACCGACGACGGAGCGATCGACCTGGGCCGACAGCGATGCCTGGTGGTCGCGCAGCACGATCGTCCCGGCACGTAGCCCGGAGCCGCGGTCTCGCGGTCTCGCCTGTCAGGCGGTCTCGCGGTCAGGCGCCTTCGATGATCAGCCAGACGCCGAACACGACGAAGGTGATCGCGGCGCCGATGCGGATCACGCGGTCGGGAAGGCGGGCGCCCAGCATCTGGCCGACGACGATTGCGAGCGCGTCGGCCGCGACCATGCCGAGCGTGGAGCCGAGCCACGTGCCGAACAGGCCGTGCTTGGTGGCCAGCGTGATCGTCGCGAGCATGGTCTTGTCGCCGAGTTCGGCGAGGAAGAACGCGCCGAAGACGGTCCAGAACACCGAGCGCCGACTGGCCTCTGCCCGGGCCTCGTCCTCCTCGTCGAGCCGGTCGCCACGCAGCGTCCACGCGGCGAAGCCGAGGAACGCGATGCCTGCCACGATCGACAGCGGCTTGGTCGGGATCGCGCTGCCGAGCACGGCGCCGACGACGACGCTCACGAGGTGCACCAGCGCGGTGGCCGCGGTGATCGACGCGAGGATCACGGTGGCGCGGTAGCGCGCCGCGAGCGTCATCGCCATCAGCTGGCTCTTGTCGCCGAGTTCGGCGGCGAAGATCAGGCCGAAACTGAGGAGCAAGGCGTTCATGGGGTTCTCCGAACGTGGGGCCCGGACGAGTGCGGGAACGCCTCGACCGGGCATCGAATGATGCCTGGCCGAAGGTCTTGCTCACCCGCCGATGGCGGGCCCGGGGACCGGGGCTCATCACCCAGCATGTCGATCGCCCGGCGCCGAGCTACTCCCCTTCGCCGTCGGGCACCCTAGCGCGACCCCTCGCCACGGTCCGAGCCGAGTCTTCGGACGCGTTTGGGCGCCGCGGCCCGGCGCCCGTCACGGGGGACCTTCGCCTCTGGGCGAGTCACGGGCAATGATGGAGAACGAACACGGAAGGTGCTGGCCGCTCGGCCGGCGGAGCACATGGAGTGAGCTATGGGCAACCCGACAGCGGACAAGCGCGGTGACGAGATCATCCAGAAGGTCGTCGACACGATCGACGAGAGCGAAAAGGCCGTGCTCGACGCGGTACGGCGTTTCGTGGAAGCGCTCGATGACGCGTTGCCCGGTGGCGGCTCGGCACCGGGGACGCGACGCGGTGATGTGGTCGACAAGGCGCTCGACATGATCGAGCAGGTGCTGGGCGCGTCGACCGATCTTGCGCACCGCTTGGTCGACGCCGTTCGGCAGGCGCTGCCAGAGACCGAAGACGGTGCAGCGACCCCCGCCGCGACCCCCGCCCCGAAGGCACCGGCTGCGAAGAAGGCGCCGGCTGCGAAGAAGGCGCCGGCTGCGAAGAAGGCGCCGGCCGCGAAGAAGGCTCCGGCGAAGAAGGCTCCGGCCAAGAAGGCGCCGGCCGCGAAGAAGGCTCCGGCGAAGAAGGCGCCGGCCAAGGAGGCCTGAGAACGGCGGCATCCGCCGGTGCCGATCGAGGGCGTGGAGCAGCGGGCCTCCACGCCCTTCGATGAACCAGGGCGACATCGCCCTTGTCGATGTGAGCGCTGAGGTCCGCCGACGGTGCCGTCCGCCGGTCAGCGCTGATCGTGCGTAGCGCCTCGGCGAACGACCACATCGCACTGCTGGTCGGTCTGGGGTGCTCGGCGATCGGACTTTCGGGTGCCGGCGCGAAGCTGCTCGATCCTCGCGAGGGCGGCGGGTCCGCTGAGCCCGCCGTCGACGAGGAGGCAACCCACGACGGTTCCGGTGCGGCCGATCCCACCCCAACAGTGCACGTAGACGGCGCCGCTCGACGCGGCGGACCGAATCCGGTGGAGGATCGGGTCGTAGTCACGGTCGGGCAGCACGCCCATGTCGGGGATGGGCGCGGCGATGCGTTCCACGGTCAGGCCGCGCATCCGGGCGGCACGATCGAGCATCGGCGCGTACGGCGTCAGCCGGTCCTCGGGCGTTGTCAGATCCACGATCGTTCGCACGCCCGCGTCGAGCAGAAGGTCGACCTTGCCGGCGATCTTGGCGGCATCGGGGTCGCCGGGGTACTCGCCCGCAAGGACTCGGCCCGGCTCGACCCACCACGCGTGCAGCGTGGGGTCGGCGACCCATCGTGGCGTGAGCGGTGCGGAGGTGCCGGCCTCGGCATCGCCGGCGGTGGTACCGACCGAGTGCGCTCGCGTTGCCAGGGCTGTCGCGAGCGAGACGATCCGGTCGTGCATCGCGAGCTTCGAGCGCCACGCCGCGGGGATCGCTGACGCGCCCCATCGTGCCCCGGCGAGTTGCCCGGCGATCGCGGCGGTCGTGTCGGCGTCGTCGCCCAGGTTCGCGGCCCGGAGGACCGCGTCGCGGAAGTCCTTCGCTCCGCCGACCGCCCACAGCGCAGCCTCGAGCGACGCGACGCAGTATCCCGACCCTCGGATTGCGGGTGGCTGCGACGTTCGCCACGAGCCGGCAGCGACCCGGTCGACCTCGGGATGCAACGCTGCGTGACGCTCGCCTCGAACGCGATCGGTCGCGGTGGCGAAGTCGCGTCCCGCAATCAGCTCGGCGAGCATGCGTCCGAGGACGCGGCAGCAGTCGACCGGTCGGCGTGCGGTATGGGTGGTGCGGCTCGATTCCGCCGATCGGTCGGCCGCCAGGTCGGCGTCGGCGTGCCATCGGATCGCCACGGGAGCGAGTCGCATGATCGAACCGTTCGCGGCGGCGTCCTCGTCGACGTGGGGGTCGACCGGTTCGCCGGTCCGTTCGAATCGGTCGATCTGCGCCGCGGTCGTCGTGCCGATGTCGAAGCACCGTCCCGTCGACGACAGGTATCCGTCGCGCCGCCAGGCGGCGTACCGCCGCATGTGGTCGTGCAGGTCCATGCCGCCACGGTCGAGGAGCGACTCGGCGAGGCACAGCGCCATCGAGGTGTCGTCGGTCCAGGCGCCGGCGGCCAGGCGGAAGGGCCCGCCGCCGACCATGTCGTCGATGGGTGTGAATGTTCCGGGGCGCTCGAACTCGAGCGTCGTGCCGACCGCGTCGCCGGTGGCGAGGCCGAGCAACGCTCCGACGGCGCGGTCGAGGCGGGCGCTCGCTTCGTGGGCGCTCGGTGCGGCGCTCATCGCACGCCTCCGCGCAACAGCGGCGGTTCCACGAGCAGCGCGCCGCCGTGCTCGCCGCCGCCCGCCGGGCGGCCCGCCCCCCCCCCCCCCCCCGCCGAGCGTCCCCCCGGCGCCGCCAAGACCCCGCCCCCC
>OEIV010000031.1_pt1 | contig 86663 bp, 77 predicted proteins | sample 1539231 | NCBI WGS metagenome assembly OEIV01 (sample SAMN03794762, study PRJEB22550) | activated sludge metagenome | feature: wastewater treatment plant; material: activated sludge; isolation source: Wastewater treatment plant of a petroleum refinery complex | place: Argentina: Buenos Aires ...
CTCCTCAGGGGGCGCCGCCCGGGGGGGGAGGCGCGGGTTGAGAACCCCGGTCTAAAAAATCCTAAGCTTCCCGGTCTTTCCCCCCGCCGGCCCGTCGCGACGATTCGGCCACCTGTACCGCGGCCGACGAGCGCTCGACCTGGCCGGCGCCGCAACGTTCGAGTCGGTCGCCGGCTGGCTGCTCGACGGCGATGAGCGACCCCTCCGCGTTGCCCCGGCGCCACGAACGGCGACGGGCGCGCGCACCGACACCCGGGCCCCGTCGCTCGCCGACCTCCGCCGGGCCGTCGACGCAAGCGATGCCGTCGACGCGAGCGATGCCGCCGACGCCGGAGACCGGCGCGCGATGGCCGAGCAGGTTCTCGCGGCGATGGTCGCGACCGCAGGCCCGGCCCCACGGTGCATACCGACGCTCGACCTGGGCGACGGCACCCGGCACGCGGGCACCGTCGCGGCGCGGCTGGCCGTGACGTTGCGCGACCCGAGCGGCGACCCGAGCACGCAACCGTGCGGGGAACCGTGGGCGCCGTACGCCGTGAACACGGCGCTCGTGCTGCTCGCCGACCACGAGCTCGCCACCTCGACGCTGGCGGCGCGCGTCGCAGCATCGACCCGCGCCGCTCCGGCGGCCTGCGTCGTGGCCGCGCTCGCGACCCTGTCGGGTCCGCTGCACGGCACGGCGGCCGATGCGGTGCTCGACGCCCTCGATGCCGACGATCCGGCCGCCGCGCTGCGCGATCGCGCCGGAGACGGTCCGATCCCCGGCTTCGGTCACCCGCTCTACGACCGCATCGACCCTCGCTGCCGACGCCTGCTCGACGTCGTGCGCCAGGCGGTCGGGTCGCACCCCGGGCTCGACCGCATCGATTCCCTCGTGCGGTCGATCCGGCGCGGCGGCGGACCGCCACCGAACGTCGACCTCGGCCTGGCGGCGGTCGTCCGGCTGGCCGGGCTGCGATCCGGCTCGGCGGCGATGATCTTCGCAATCGCCCGAACCGCCGGGTGGCTGGCACACGTCGCGGAGGAACTCGACGAGGCGCCGCTGCGCTACCGGGCCCGGGCCGTCACCCGCCCGACGGCGAGCCTCGGAGCCGCTCGTCCACCTGCGCCCGCCTCGACCGGGCGACCGCGACCACGTTGAACTCGTGCCCGTCGGTGGCGGGGCGCAACGCGCCGACCGCCGGGTCGAACGACATGACCTCGTAGCCGAACCCGTCGAGCAGCGAGCGCAACTCGGCCGCGCTCGATCCCTGGAGCCGCAGGGTGTTGTCGACCACCTCGATCAGCAGCACCCATGGCTCCCCCGCCTCCATGCGACGGGCGAACCCGGCCAGGCCCGCCGCCTCGGCGCCCTCGATGTCGATCTTGGCGACGGTGAGAGGCCGGCCGGTCTCGGGGATGCGCGAATCGAGCGTGGCGCACGGCACGGCAACCGCCCGCTCGTCTCGGTCGCCGGGCGCAGCGACATGGCTCGAGACGTCGCGATCCCCCCGGAAGCGCAGCTCGCCGATCCGATCGCTGATCGCCACCTCGTGGAGGTGGGCCGACGTCCCCAACAGCCCGTTGAGCGCGAGGTTTTCGCGGCACTTCGACGCGATCGCGGGGGCCGCCTCGAACACGTCGATGCGCCCGTCGCCGCCCACCAGCGTCGCGAGGAACAGCGAGTACAGGCCCGCGTTCGCTCCCGCGTCGATCACGTGGTCGCCGGGCCGAACGAACCGATCGAGGAACGCCATCTCCACGGGGTCGAACCGCTCGGTGAAGTAGACGACGTTCGACGTCGCGCCCGACTCCGGATCGGCCCAGTAGCGCATCGTTACGTAGATCGGCCGCACGACACGGCGGGGCGCCACGCGTTTGCGGACCTGCCAGGCGAGCGAGCGGGCGATCGCCGCGGGCCGGTGTCCGCGATTGGCCGGATGACGCCACACCTCGCCCAGAATGCGCCGGGTCAGCGCCACCGTGCCGAGTTTGCGGTCCGCGATCTTCGGCATGCGTGGGGACTGTATCGGCGGCGGCTCGGCGGCGGCGCGAAGCTGGGGCGCATGGGCCTGCCGGAACAGATCGTGTGTGTGGACTGCGGAGGGACATGCCACCGGCTGTCGCTTCCCCGCGAGGACGGGGATCGGCCGGGAGACACCGTTGCGTATCGGTGCTCGGACTGCCTCGACCGGTGGGATCTGGTGGTCGACGAGGCCGACGAGGACTGACCGAAGCGACCGCCGCGCCGTGCGTGAGGTTGACGTCGGGGGTTTGCGCGTTCGACGCTGTCGCATCGTGATTCGTCCGGCGGGGGCCGGGCGCGACATCTGCGGGGGCAGCACCACATGACGAGGACACGACACCGGCTTCGCACGCTCGCGGGCGCGGCGATACTCGCAACGGCCGCCGCTGGAGCGTGTGCGCCTGCGGGCCCGAGCACCGGGCACCGCGACGCACGCCGGTACGTGGCCCTCGGCGACTCCTGGTCCGCGGGGGCGCTGACCGCCTTTCCGGTGGGCGATCCGCTGGTGTGCGCCCGCTCCCCGATCAACTACCCGTCGCTCGTGGCGGCTGCGCTCGACGTGAGCGCGTTCGTCGATCGCACCTGCGGAAGTGCGAGCTTCGACGACCTCGCCGCCGTGCAGAAGGTCGGCTTCTTCGGCCTTCCGCTCGGGACCGCACCGCCGCAACTCGATGCGCTCGACGAATCGGTCGAACTCATCACGATCGGCATGGGCGGCAACGACATCGGCCTTCCCGATTTCGCAGTCGGCTGCCTGAACGTGGTGCCGATCCCGCTCGGTCCGCCCCCGTTCGGCCGTTCCTGCCAGGAGACCTTCGTCGCCAACGGCGTCGACAAGGCGTCGGAGGCGATCGTGAAGACGCGAGCCGAAGCCGACCTGGCGTTCCGCATGATCCGAGCGCGCGCACCGAGGGCGCGGGTGTTCGTCATCGGCTACCCGACCGGGTTTCCGGCCGACGGAGCGGGCTGTTTCGCCAGATGGCCGGTCCTCGACGTCGACGCCGCGTGGGTCGCAGCGAAGATGCACGAGATGAACGAGATGCTGCGCTCCGCCGCGAACCTCGCCGGGTTCACCTTCGTCGATCTCGAGCCGTCGTCGGTCGGCCACGACGGGTGCAAGCCCCAGGGCACCGCGTGGGTCAACGGCATCACGTTCGTGCCCGACGGCGTGCCGCTGCATCCCAATTCGCTCGGCCAGGCCAACGCCGCCCGCGTGATCGAGGCGGCGATCCGCCAGGCCGGCTGAGACGCCTGCGGGCCGTTCGCCGGGTCAGGCCAGCGCCTCGGCCTGATCGAACGCCACGCCGAGCGAGCCGATGAGCCACGCATCTCCCGCGGCGAGCGGCTGAGGGAACGGCGAGCGGAACGCGAGCGCGTCCACCAACGCTGCGGCCGATCCCACGAGCGTCGCGCCGACGTCGGGTGCCACGCCCGCAACCACGTCGACCCGCGAGCCTTTGCGCACGCTGAGCTCGACGTCGGGGTCGTGAGCCCGCACGCCGAGCACCCCGGGTCGCTCGTTGCCGAGGGTCAGGGCCATCCCCGGCCCGACGCCCGCCCCGTAGCGCAGGCAGAGGGCAGCCTCATCGGCCAGCACCGGCATGACCGCCGCTTGGGGTGCAGCGATATCGCGCTCGTGAATCCACGAATCCCACAACGCGTGTGCAACGACCTCGGAGATGCGCACGTGCCCGGCCGGCGACTCGGCGATCAGTTCCCAGTCGGCGGCGTCGAGCGATTCGATCAGGTCGCAGAGCTGCTCGGTCGACTCGGCGAAGTGCTCGAGCAGTTCGTCGTCGGTCCAGTCCACCGTCGACGCCACGAGCTCGACCGGCGAGCGCACCGGGTCGAACGTGGCGAGCAGTCGCGACGGCGAGCCCTTGCGGCCCGAGGCGATCGAGTAGCCCCAGAAGGCGTTGGTGGTGTCGAGATGGGCGATCACGTCGCGGGCCGCCCAGCCGTCGCATCGCGATCGGTGCGACCACGCCTCGGGCGTGAAGTCCGACACGAGGTCGACGAGTCGGCGGCGTTGACGAACGGCCGGCTCGGCGACGGCGGCCGGGTCGCCGTCGAGGACGATGATCGGGTCGGTCCCGTATCTGGGGTTCAGCTGCATCGCAGCAGTTTCGCGCCGGCGTGGGATGCACCGCCCGACGATGCAGATGACAGCATGGGTTGCGCCGGGCCGGCCCGCTGCGACCAAGGGGAGATCGATGACCACGACCGCGATCCTGAACGGCATGCTCTACGACGGCACCGGCGGCGCGGCGCGGCGGGCGCAGGTGATCGTGCGCGACGGCCGAATCGCCGAGATCGGCGCGGAGCTCGACGTGCCGGCCGATGCCGAGGTGATCGACGCCACCGGCTGCTGGGTGACGCCCGGGTTCCTCGACATCCACACGCACTACGACGCCGAGCTCGAGATCAACCCGTCGCTCGACGAGTCGCTGCGCCACGGGGTGACGACGGTGCTGGTCGGCTCGTGCGGGCTGTCGATGGTGGTGGGCGATCCCGAGGACCTGGCCGACATGTTCTGTCGGGTCGAGGGCATCCCGCACGACCTGGTGCTGCCGATCCTGCGCGACGTGGTCGACTGGTCGAGCCCGGCGGGCTACGCCGAGCACCTGTCGGGTCTGCCACTCGGTCCGAACGTGGCCTCGATGCTGGGCCACTCCACCGCTCGGGCCCACACGATGGGATTGCGGCGAGCGGTGAGCGACGGGGTTCGCCCCACCGAACACGAGCTCGTAGCGATGGATCGCCTCACCCGCGAGGCGCTCGACGCGGGGCTCGTGGGACTGTCGCTCAACCTGCTGCCCTGGGACAAGATGGGCGGCGAACGATTCCGGTCACGCCCGACCCCGTCGGTGTTCGCGAAGTTCGCCGAGTACCGCCGACTGAGCGAGGCCGTGCGAGCCCGCGACGCCGTGTTGCAGGCGGTTCCGAACCTGCAGACGCGCTGGCCGATCCTGCCGCTGATGGAGATGAGCCGCCCGCGCGGTGGCCGTGCGCTGCGCACGTCCCTGCTCACGATGATGGACGCGCCGCCAGCGATGGGCCTGTACCGCCTGCTCGGCAAGGCGGGGCAGGTCCTCAACGATCGGCTGGGCGCGAACGTTCGGTTCCAGGCGCTGCCGACCACGTTCGACCTGTTCACCGACGGGTTGGAGAACCCGGTGATCGAGGAACTCGGCGCCGGTACCGAGGCGCTGCACCTCGACGACATCGATGCCCGCCGAGCGCTCATTCGGGCTCCCGGGTTCCGCGACCGATTCCGTCGCCAGTGGCGCAACCCGGTCGCCGCGCGGGCGTACCACCGCGACCTGAGCGAGGCGCGGGTGGTGGGCTGCCCCGACGGGTCGGTGGTCGGGCTGACCTTCGCCGAGGTGGCACAGCGCCGCGGGACCGGCGATCCACTCGACGCGTTCCTCGATCTGCAGGCCGCTTGGGGCAACGACCTGCGCTGGTACAGCGTCGTGGCGAACGGGAACCCCGAGGCGGTCGAGTGGATCATGTCGCATCCGGTTGCCCTGATCGGGTTCTCCGACGCCGGGGCGCACCTGCGCAACATGGGCTTCTACAACTTCCCCCTCCGCATGTTGAAGCGGGTGCGCGACGCACAGCTGGAGGGCCGGGGATTCATGACCGTGGAGGCCGCGGTCGCGAAGCTCACCGCCGAGATCGCCGATTTCCACCGCCTCGACGTGGGCCGCATCACGGTGGGCGCCCGCGCCGACCTCGTGGTGATCGACCCCGAACGCCTCGACGAGACCGTCGAGGAGATCCACGAGGAACCGATGCCGGCCTTCCCCTCGGTTCGTCGCCTCGTGCGCCGCAACGACGACACGGTGCGCGCGGTGATGGTGAACGGCGCGGTGGCGTGGGCCGGGGGGGCCGCCGCGTCCGACCTGGGAACGGCCCACCGATTCGGCACCTACCTCGCTTCCGGCTGAGCGCCGCTCGTGCCGCGCGGCGCGGGATCGAAAGGCGCCGGAACCGGGAGATGCCGTTTGAGCAGCTTGCCCGTGGGGAGCCGGGGCAGTTCGTCGAGGAACCACACCGCGCGTGGACACTTGAAGTGTGAGAGCCGGTCGCGGCACCACGCGATCAGCTCGTCGTCCGACGCCGAGGCGCCCGACGTGAGCTGGACGTAGGCCGCGACCTGCTCGCCCATCTCGGGGTGCGCCACGCCGACGACCGCGACATCGGCGACCGCCGGATGGCTCGTGAGCACGTCCTCGGCTTCGCGCGGCGAGATGTTCACGCCGCCGCTGATGATCATGTGGCTCGCCCGGTCGGTCAAGTACAGGTAGCCCGCGTCGTCGACCCGGCCGACGTCACCGAGCCACGCCCAGCCGCGATCGTTCCAGGCGGAGCGGGTCGACTCGGCGTCGTTGTGGTATGCGAACGGCCGCGTGGTCTCGAACCACACTTCACCCTCGGCACCGGCGGGCAGCTCCGAGCCGTCGGCGTCGAGGACGTGGATGGCACCGCTGATCGAGCGGCCGACCGACCCGGGGTGCTCGCCCCACTCGGCGCTGTCGATGCAGCAGAACCCGGCGCCCTCCGACCCGCTGTAGTACTCCCACACGATCGGACCGACCCAGTCGATGAAGCGTCGCTTCACCTCCACCGGGCACGGCGCCGAGGCGTGGATCACCCGCCGCAACGAGCGCAGGTCGAACCCTCGGCGCTGCGACTCCGGCAGGTCGAGCAGCCGGATCATGTGGGTCGGTACGAGCTGCACGTGGGTCACCCGATGCGCCTCGATCGCTCGCAGCAGCTCGACCGGGTCGAAGCGGTCCATCACCACGACGGTGCCGCCGAGTCGATGTGTGCCGGTGGTCCATCCGGCGGGCGCTGCGTGGTAGAGCGGTGCGGGGCTGAGGTACACCGTGTCGGAGTCGAAGCCGAACAGGCCGCCGAGCATGGCGGTCAGGAACGACGGCGCACCCAGGTCGGCGGGACCGAGCGGCGGGAGGATGCCCTTGGGGGTACCCGTCGTGCCCGACGAGTAGAACATCCAGGTCCCCTCGTGCTCGTCGGGCACCGTCGAGTCGGTCGTGGCGGCCACGAGCGCGTCGATCGCCTCGAACCCGTCGAGGCGGCCATCCGTCGCGAGTCGCAGCGTCACCGCCGCAAGGTCGTCCGCCGGCATCGCGGCGAGTACCGAGTCGAGCCGTGCGCTCGCGACGAGCGCGGCGGCACCGCAGTCCCGAACGATGAACCCGGCCTCGGCGGCGTTGAGGTGCCAGTTGATCGGCGTGACGAACAGGCCCGTTCGCATTGCTGCCCACACCACCTCGAAGAACGCCGCGTCGTTGTCGACCAACACGGCCAGGTGATCGCCGGTGCGCAGCCCGCGATCGCGAAACACCCGCGCCAGGCGAGCCGATGCCGCGTCGAGATCGGCGTAGGTCCGGACCTCGCCGGTCGACGCGAGGACGATCGCCGCCTTGTCGGGCGTGGCGGCCGCTCGAGCGGCGAGGTGTTCCCGGGCGGGGTGGATCGGCATCGTCGCGTCCCGCTCAGCCGCCGGCGGCGAGCCCGCCCGCGAACAGGCGGGCCGCTGCGCCGCCGAGGAACAACTCCATCCCTTCGCTCGACAGGGACAGCTCGCGTGCCGCGTCGAGCGCCTTCTTCGCCGGGATGACCGGGTGGTCGGACGCGAACAGCAGCCGGCCGCGGCCGCGGGAGGAATCCATGAATCGCACCATGGCGGGGTCCATGTAGGTGGCGAGGTAGGCCGAGGTCATGAGGTACAGCTGCGGCCACTTGAGCATGTACTGGATGAGGAGCGCCTCGTACGGGTGGCCCATGTGTGCGCCGATCACCGTCAGGCCCGGGAAGTCGATCAGCACGTCCTCGAGCAGCACGGGATCCTGGCAGCGCGAGCGGACCTGCGGCCCGGGCACGCCGACGTTGATCGACACCGGCACGCCGAGCTCCTCGCACGCCGAGTACAGCGGGTAGTACAGCCGGTCGCTCAGGTCGTACTGCTCCACGAGCGGCGTCACCCGGGCCAGCACGAACGACGGGTGCTGTGCCAGTTCGCGGAGCCGGCGCACGTTGGCGGTCGGCTTGGCGGCGCGGTCGACCGCGGCCGACACCAGGAACCGTCCGGGGTGCTCCTCGGCGATCGCCAGGAAGTCCTCGGCGGCAAATCCGCCCCGGCGGTGCGCGCGCTCGGGATCGCTCAGGCCGGCGGTGAGCACGCCCACCTGCACCCCCGCTTCGTCCATGCCCGCCAGCAGGCTCTCGACCGTGGGGCCTTTCGCCAGGTCGGGGCCGAACATCTGGACCACGCCTCGCTGTTCGTCCTTCGCCGCCCAGCGCTGTGCGAACGCCTCCGGGAAGATGTTGACCCACGCGTCGATGATCATGACGCCAACGTTAGCTGACACGAGTGTCAGAAACTCGTAGACTGCGCCCATGAGCGAGCTCGAGTTCCGCCCCTTCGACGCCGACCACCACTACTACGAGGCGGAGGACGCGTTCACGCGCCACATCGACCCGAAGATGGCCAAGCGCTGCATGCAATGGGCCGAGATCGGGGGCAAGCGGCGCCTGCTCGTAGGGGGCAGGGTCAACAAGTTCATCCCGAACCCCACGTTCGATCCGATCGCCGCGCCCGGCAGCCTCGAGGACTACTTCCGCGGCCGCAATACCAAGGGCCTCGACCTGAAGACGATGTTCGGCGACCTCGACCCGATCGCGCAGCACCCGGAGTATCGCGACCGAACGGCACGCGTCGCCCAACTCGACCGGCAGGGACTCGACGGAGCGCTGCTCTTCCCGACCCTCGGGGTCGGCATGCAGGAGGCGCTGCGCCGCGACCTGCCCGCGCTGCAGGCCGCCTTCCGGGCGTTCAACTGCTGGCTCGACGAGGACTGGGGATTCGACCGCGGCGACGAGCGCCTGTTCGCCGCCCCGATGATCTCGTTCGCGCAGCCCGACCTGGCCGAGGCCGAGGTCGACCGGGTGCTCGGGCTGGGGGCCAGGGTGCTCGTGACCATCCCCGGTCCGGTCCCCGACGGCGACGGCGGCTACCTGTCGCCCGGCCACCCGCAGTTCGACGGCATCTGGGCACGAATCGCCGAGGCGGGCGTGCCGCTCGTGATCCACGCAGGCCTGAGTGGCGCGTCGCACTACGGCAAGTTCTGGCGTGCCACGCCGCCCGGCCAGGGAGGCGGCGGGTTCGAGGGCTTCCGGCACGCGGCGTTCCCGCTGGTTGCCTTCGCCGACCGCGGCATCTCCGAGACGCTCGCCGCGATCATCTGCCACGGCGTGCTCGAGCGGTTTCCCACGCTGCGGATCGCATCGATCGAGAACGGCGCGATGTGGGTGCCCGACCTGCTGCGCAACCTGAACGACGCCCACGGCAAGATGCCCTTCGCGTTCGCCGAGCACCCCGTCGAGCAGTTCCGGCGCAACGTGTGGATTTCGCCGTACTACGAGGACGACATGGTGCGACTGCGCGACGCGGTCGGCATCGACCGGCTCATGTTCGGCTCGGACTTCCCTCACACCGAGGGACTCGCCGACCCGGTCGCGTTCGTGCGGGACATCCCGGAGTTCGATGCCGCCGAAACACGTGCGGTCATGCGCGACAACGTGCGCGAGTTCATGGGGCTCGCCGCGGCGTGACGGGTCGGCCCTACCAGTAGATGGTCGTCGCCTCACCCACCCGGACCATCGCCCCGTCCTGGTTGGTCCAGCGGGATTCGCTGGTGAAGAACACCATCGGACCGCGGCTGGTCTCGCGCTCCACCACGTCGACGAACCGCTGCGTCGCCGTGACCACGTCGCCCGGCCTGATCGGCGCGCCGTAGCGGTTGCGTTGACCGCCGTTGAGCACCCGGGTGCCCGCGGCGAGCCCCGGCGCCCACAGCCAATCGCCGCCGATGGGACGCCGACGGGTCCACGCGAAGGGATCGAAGTCCCGGGGCGCCACCGGACCACCCCACGGGCCGTCGGCCGCGACCGCGGCATCGACGAATCGACGCGGCGGGCGCTTCGGCCACCACGTCGCCGTCACCCAACGGGCGATGTCGTTGGCGCCGACGGCGGGCGCCGTCACCACCGGCATCGTGGCCCCGATGCGCTCGATCGTCGCTCCGGTCAAGTAGGTGCCCGCCGCCGCCCGGCCCGAGGGCGCGCTCGGTGCCGGCTCGGCGGGCATAGCGGACGGGCCGGAGCCGAAGCCGACCACGGTCGCCGTCCCCGGCGTGGTGTCCTTGCCGTCCTGGTTGCGCACGCCGAGCGTCACGTCCGCCAGCTCGCCGCGCCCGCCCGCGTCGTCGACGGGTCGGACGCCATCGACCACGGCCTCGCAAGTGAGCACGTCGCCGGCGAGGTTGAGGCCCCGGAACTCGCAACCGAACTCCACGATGTCACCGCGGTCGCCGAGCCAGTCGGCCAGCAGGTTGTGGAGGTACGAGACACGCAGGTTGCCCATGCCGAACACGCCGGGCATGCCGATGGCCTTGGCCGCCGCGTCATCCATGTGAAAGTCGATGAACTCGTCGTTGACCGCCGCGTAGCGATTCCAGTTGGCCAGGCCGGTGGTTCGCACGAAGGGCTCGGGCGACTCGCCGGGGCGGAACAGCGACTCGGACATGACACTGATGTTAGATTGTCGGCGCCACGAGGGGGTGGGACATGGACGAGACCGGCATCACGGGCTTCGACCCCGACGCCGTCCACACCAAGTACTTGGCCGAGCGCGACAAGCGGCTGGTCGCCGGCCGGGCCGACATCCGCGACCTGCGCACCGACGAGCGATTCGCCCACTTCAGCGACGACCCCTTCGCCCAGCGCACCGACCGCTCCCCCGTGACCGACGAGCCAGACGTGGTGATCCTCGGCGGCGGCATCGCCGGCCTGCTCGTGGGCGTGGAACTGCGCAAGGCCGGCGTCGACCGCTTCCGCATCATCGACACGGCGGGCGACGTGGGCGGCACCTGGTACTGGAACCGCTACCCCGGCGTGATGTGCGACATCGAGTCGTACATCTACCTGCCACTGCTCGAAGAGCTCGGATATGTGCCCCGGCACCGCTACTCGTTCGGCGAGGAGATCCTCGGCCACCTCGGCGCCATCGCAGACCGATGGGACCTGCGCCGCGACGCACTGTTCCACACGAGCGTGACCGAGGCCCGCTGGGACGATCGCCGGGCGCGATGGGACGTGCGCACCGACCGCGGCGACCGGCTCGGCGCCCGGCACTACGTGCTCGCGGTGGGCATTCTCAACCTGCTCAAGCTGCCCCGGATCCCCGGCATGGACCGCTTCGCCGGCCACGCGTTCCACGCCGCCCGCTGGGACTACGCCTATACCGGCGGCGCCCCCGGCGCGGCTATGACCGAGCTGGGCGATCGAGTGGTCGGGATCATGGGCACGGGCGCGACCGGCATCCAGGTGGTCCCGCAGCTCGCGGCGGCGGCCGAGCACGTCTACGTGTTCCAGCGCACGCCATCCGCGATCGGCGAGCGCGGCAATCGGCCCACAGCCGCCGACTTCGCCGACGGGTTACAGCCCGGATGGCAACGCGATCGCATGGACAACTTCCAAGCGATCATCCTGGGCAAGCCGGTCGACGCGGACCTGACCCGGGACGGCTGGACCCACCACTACGCCGCGGTGCAGAACCCGCCCCGCAAGCGACCCGACGAGACGTTCGCCGACTACCTGCGGCGGGCCGAGGCGGTCGACTACGAGATCATGGAGTGGCACCGCGACCGGGTCGAACGGCTCGTTACGGACCCCGCAGTCGCCGAGGTTCTCAAGCCGTACTACCGCTATCTGTGCAAGCGGCCGGGGTTCCACGACGAGTATCTGCAATCCTTCAACCGGCCGAACGTGACGCTCGTCGACTGCCCCGCCGGGATCAGCGAGATCACCGAGGCCGGCCCCGTCGTGGGCGAGACGCAGTTCGAGGTCGACTGCCTCGTGTACGCCACCGGATTCGAGGCCGAACTCACCCCGCTGTACCGGCGGGCCGGGCATCCCATCGTGGGGTCGGGTGGCGTCACGCTCGCCGAGCGGTGGGCCGACGGCGCTGCGAGCCTGCACGGCATGATGGTGCGTGGCTTCCCCAACCTGCACGCCATGCCCGCACCGGGCCAGCAGGCCGTGGTGACGGTCAACTACACCCAGCTCGCCGAGGTGGGCGCCCACGCGATCGGCTCGACCATCGCTGCGATGGTGGCGCGGGGCATCGAGCGGTGCGACGTGAGCGAGGCCGCCGAGGCGGCCTGGACCGAGCAGGTGGTCAGGTCGTTCGTCGACGCCGGCGTCGTCATGTCCGCCTGCACGCCGTCGCGCATCAACAACGAGGGTCACCCCGAGCTCCTCAACCCGCGCAACGGCAACTACGGGCGCGGGTTCGGCGACTTCTTCGCCTATCGCGAGCTGCTCGACGCATGGCTTGACGACGGCGAGTTCGACGGGCTCGAGCTGACATGAGCGGGCGCGGCGAACGCCCGGTCGCCGTGGTGACCGGCGGCGGCGGGGGTATCGGCGCGGCCATCGCGACCGAACTGGGCCGGCGAGGCACCGTCGTGGTGATCGTCGACCCCCTGGTCGCCGTGGACGGATCGCCGGTCGCGGCATCCGACGAGCCCTCCGGGCCATCCACCGCCGAGCGGATCGTGGCGGGCGGTGGGCGGGCGCAGGCATCGGGCGCGTCGGTGACCGACATCGACGCCGTTCGGGAGCTGTTCGGCGACCTGGTCGCCGAACACGGCCGGCTCGACGCCGTCGTCAACGTGGCCGGCATCGCCCGACCCACCGGGTTCGCGTCGGGTTCGGACGACGACTGGGCAGCGGTGCTGTCGGTGCACCTCGACGGCTACCGCAACGTGCTCGACGCGGCCCTGCCCCTCATGGCCGAGGCCGGGTCGGGACGGATCGTGGGGGTCACCTCGGGCTCGGGCTGGCGACCTGCCGACGCCGGGGCGTACAGCTGCGCCAAGCGTGCCGTCGCCTCGCTCACCTGGCAGCTCGGCGCGGCCGCGCCGCCGGGCGTGGCGGTGAACGCCATCTCCCCCATCGCGCTCACCCGGATGGTGACCGCCGCGCTCGCTCGCGCCACCCGCGGGCCGTCGCCCGGCGGGGCAGCTGGCGGGCCGTCGCTCGGCGGGCTGTCGCTCGGCGGGATGGCGTCGCCGGAATCGCTCGGACCACTCGGCGCCCACCTCGCATCGGTCGGCGCCACGTCGCTGCGCGGCCAGATCCTGTTCGCCGGGGGATCCGAGGTCGCGCTCGTGCGCCCGCCCCGGCTGATCGAGGTGGTGCGCACCCCTCGGTCCGCCGATGCGGCACGCGTGGTCGACGCCGTGATCGGGTCGTGGATCGCCGCCGAGGCACGGCAGGCGTCGACCGGTGGTGCGAACCCGCGGTTCGGGGGTCTCTACGACTCGGTCGCGTCGGTCGGGTCGGCTGTGTCAGCCGCCGCGGACGGACCGCACGGTCCCGACGGCTTCGACGGCCCCACACACCGCGTGCTCGTCGTCGGCGACGCCGCGCACGCGCCCCCGCTGCGGGCCTCGCTCGAGCGCCTGGGTGCGGCGGTGCAGATCGCCCCTCCGCCGCCCGACACCGGCATCGCCGCGCTGCGCACCCTGCTCGGCAGGGCCGACGCGCACCTCGGGGGCATCGACGCCGTGATCGTCGACAGCGCGATCGTCGACAGCGCGATCGTCGACAGCGGGAACGGTGCCGGCAACGCGAACGCCACATGGGCGACGATCCTCGCCGACCACGACGGTCTCTCGGGGCGCATCGCGCACGATGCCCGATGGGCGCGAACCGTCGCCGAGCACGCTTCGACCACCGGGCGACCCGTGCGCCTCGTCACGCTCGTCGACGCCGCGAGCCCGTCGGGGCGCACTCGCGCCCAGGCCGCAGCGCAGCTCGCCCGAGCCGGATCCGGCGCAACCGAGGGCAGGGTAACGGCCGTGGCCGTGAGCGTCGAAGACCGAGCGCAGGGGCCAGCGGTCGCGGCGCTGGCCGCACTCCTGGCGCTCGACGAGCGGGCGGTCGGGCTCGGCGGTGCCGAGCTTGCCGTCGGGTCGGGGTGGATCGGGCTGCGCGCCCACCCGACACCCGCCGGGAGTCTGGTCTACGGCGGGCCCGAGATCCCTCCGTGGTTCGACGACGCGCTGCGCGAGATCGCCGGCGTCGAGGCGGCGCCGTGACGAACCGCCCGGATCGCATCATCGACGCCCACATGCATCTGTGGGACCCCGAGCGCACCGACTGGTACCCATACCTCGGCGGCGGTCGCGACCTGGGTCTGGGCGACGTGACCGGCATGGCACGACGCTTCGACACGCACGCCTACCGCGCCGAATCCGCCGGCTGGAACGTGGTGCGGGTCGTCAACGTGGCCGCGGCCACCGGCCGGCATTCGGTCGACGAGACGATCGAGCTCGACCGCTCGACACCGGATCTGCTCGGGGCGATCATCGGCGGCCTCCCCAGGACGGACACGACCGCCGACGCGATCGCACTCGTGGACCGGCAGATGGCCGCGCCCCGGTTCCGCGGCGTTCGGCCGATGTCGCCCACTGGCCCGGCGGTCCCGCCCGACGTCGTGTTGCGGGCGCTCGCCGAGCGCGGCCTGGTGTTCGAGCTGCTGACGCGTCCGGCCGGACTGGCCGACGCCGCCGCCCGGCTGGCCGGGCATCCGGAGCTGACCGTCGTCGTCGAACACGCGGGGTGGCCGGCCTCGGGCGAGCGCGACGAGCGCTCGGTGTGGCTCGCCGGTCTCCGGGCCCTCGCCGATGCCGGCCCACACATCTCGTGCAAGCTCTCCGGTGTCGCCGCCGCGGCGGGCGGCCTCACCGCCGCGGCGGTCCGGCCGTGGATCGAGCCGGCGATCGAGGTCTTCGGCGTCGAACGATGCCTGTTCGCCAGCAACTTCCCGGTGGACGGCCTCCACGGCACGCTCGACGAGCTCTGGGGCGCCTACTCCGAGGTCACCGACGGCCTCTCCGCCGACGGACGCGACCGCCTCTTCGCCGCGAACGCGCAGCGCATCTACCGCTGCTGACGGCCGGGGCGTCCGCCGGGCTCGGCCGGGGCGAGCGCCAGGCCGACAGCGGCCGCCGCAGCGCGGAGCCGTCGATCCCAGGCGACGACGATCAGATCGCCGAGGCCGAGCGCCAGTGCACTCGCAAGGTGGACGGCGTCGGCGCCGCGGAGTCCGAGCTCACCCGCCAACGATCCGGCGGAGCGCTCGACCTCGCGGCTCAGTTCGACCGGACGCATCGATGCCCAGAACTCGGCCCACTCGGCGGTGGCCGACGCGACCTCGCTGCGAGTCAGATCATGGTTGCGGCCGGCTGCGGCGAGAGCGGCGCACACCTCGGGATGGGCGAGGCGGCTCGACACCGCTGCGTCGCAGGCGTTCCAGACGGCCGCGGCCACCTCGGACCCCGCTTCGTCGACCACGAGCTTCACCAAGGCGCTGGAGTCGAAATAGGCGAGTCCCACGAATCAGCGGCGCTGTTCGGCGACGATCTCAGCCACCGGTCGCTTCGGCGTCGGCCGAAGGCCAACGCCTGCCACCGGGCGGATCGGGTGCTCCGGCCGGCTGATGACGCCGTCGGCAACGAGCCGGTCGATCGCCGGGGTCGATACCAGGGCCACGATCCGAGCCACCGGTGTGCCCCGATCGGTGATGACGACATCGGCTCCGTCTCGCGCTGCGTCGATCCACCGGCTGAGGTGCGCCCGGAGTTCGCTGACGGCCACATCCATGTCCGAAGTGTACATCTGGACGGCACAGATGTTGTACGTCAACGGTCGCCCTTCTCGCGGGCGGCGTCAGCGAACGCCACCGCGCCGGCCAGGAAGTCGTCGATGGCCGAGGTCTTGAACTCGGCGATGGACGACAGGTCGGGGACGTAGGTCTCGAAGCGATCGCCCTCGATCGCGTCCACAATGCGGGCGGCGACCACCTCGGGGGACTCCAGGTCACCCGAGTAGTGCGCCTCGTCGTTGCCGGGGCGGTCCCAGATGTCGGTGGCGACCGCGCCCGGCACGATGAGCCGCACGTCCACACCCGTGTGCCACAGGTCCATGGCAAGCGATTCGCTCCATCCGCACAGCGCGAATTTCGAGGCGCAATACGCGGCCTCGGCGGGAATCCCGGCGCGACCACCGAAGCTCGACACGTTCACGATGCACCCCCGGTCACGCTCGATCATCCCGGGCAGCAGGGCCAGGGTGAGCCGCACCGGCGAGCCGAAATTCACCGCCATCGTCGCGTCGACCTCGTGCAGCGTCAGGTCCTGCGCCCGACGCCGCATCGGCGCCCCGGCGTTGTTGATGAGCACGTGCACATCGCCGAGGTCGGCGCCGACCAGCACCGGCAGCGCATCGGTGGCCGCTGCGTCGGCCAGGTCGACCACGTAGCCGTGGCAGTCGGCACCCGCCGAGCGGCAACTGCGAACGACCTCGTCGAGGCGATCCCGCCGCCGCCCGGTCAGCGCCAGCCGGGCACCACCCTCGGCCAGGCGTCTCGCCAACGCGGCGCCGATGCCCGCCGAGGCGCCGGTGAGCAGAACGGTCGAGTCGGCCAGGTCGATGCCCATGTCAGAACCGGTCGGGCGCGTCGCGACCGTCGAGGTCGCCGTTGGGCCGGGCCGATGCGAGCAGGTGCTCGATGATCTCGCCGGCGCCGGCGGGGTCGCCGGGGTTCGTCTCCTCGGGGCCACGGTGCCAGCCCTCGGCCACCGCGATCGTGTCGCCGCGCACGTCGAAGACGCGGCCTGTGACGTGACGGGCCGCGGGGCTGGCGAGCCATGTTGCGACGGTGGCCACCCACCGCGGCGAGAGCTGCTCCTTGATGTGGTCGGGCACGTTCTCCTCGCCGCCCATGAGCGGGGCGACCAGGCGAGTCATCGCGGTGGGCGCCAGGCAGTTGGCCGTGACCCCGATCCGGCCCAGTTCGAGCGCGCACACGAGCGTGAACGAGGCGATGCCGGCCTTCGCCGCGCCGTAGTTCGCCTGTCCGACGTTGCCGTAGAGGCCCGACGGCGAGGCCGTGTTGATGATGCGAGCATCCACCTCCTCCCCGGCCTTCGACCGTCCCCGCCAGTAGGCCGCGGCGTGGCGGGTGGGGCAGAAGTGACCTTTGAGATGCACGCCGACCACATCGTCCCAGTCGTCCTCGCTCATCGAGAAGAGCATCCGGTCGCGCAGGATTCCTGCGTTGTTCACCAGGATGTCGAGCCGACCGAACGCATCGACGGCCTGGGCGACCAGGGCCTCGGACTCGGAGAAGTCGCACACGTTCGCCCCGTTGACCACGGCGCGACCACCCAGGGCCTCGATCTCGGCGACCACCTCGTTGGCCGGACCGGGGTCGACGCCCGAGCCGTCGGGGGCGGCGCCCAGGTCGTTCACGACGATCGCCGCGCCCTCCGACGCCAGCATCAGCGCGTGCTCACGGCCGATGCCACGCCCGGCCCCCGTCACGATCGCCACTCGACCTTCGCACAAGCCCGCCATGCATCCCCCTGGTTTCTGACAGTGGCGTCATGGTAGGAGCTACTCGCACCCGGCGCCCCGGAGACGAGCGGCAGCGACCGAGGTGCCCGGCTAAGGTGACACGAGCGTTAGATCGATCGACCGCAGGGGGAACGACCCGGTGAGCCTGGCCATCGGCGACGAGCACGAACAGCTGGCCGCGGCCGTCGCACGGTTCGCGGCGCAACACTGCGCGCCGACGGTCGCTCGCGCCGCCATGGACGCCGGGCCCGCCACGCTCCCCCCGTTCTGGGACGAGCTCGACGGCCTCGGATGGCTCACGCACTCGCCCGACGACGGACTCGGCCTCGCCGCGCTCGCGATCGTGCTGGAGGGGCTCGGCCGAGCGGTCGCGCCTGGCCCGATCCTGTCGACGGCGTGGGCACGCGCACTCGTCGGGCCTGCAGGCGTCGCGGTCGCCGGCCCGGCGGCGGTCACGCTCGACCCCGGCGGACTCACGCTCGGCGCCGCGTCGGCGAGAACGTTCATCGTCGCGACCGGCGTCGACGCGTGGGTCGCGTCCTCCCCGGCCGACGGCGGATCCGTGACGACGGTCGAGGCGCTGGACCCCACCGGCCACCTCGCCCGCCTCGACCCCGCTCCGGCCGACGACGCCCACCTGCCCGGCCTCACCCACCTGCCCGGCCTCACCCACCGACGGGTCGAGTCCATCGGCATGGTCCTGGCGGCCGCCGAGGCCATCGGCGGCGCCTCGTGGTGCGTCGACACCGCAGCGGCATGGGCCCGCGATCGTCGCCAGTTCGGCCGGCCCATCGGCCAGTTCCAAGGCGTGAAGCACCGCTGCGCCAACATGCTCGTGCGCCTCGAGGCCGCCCGCGCCGCCGTGTGGGACGCGGCTGGAGCGATCGACACCGACACGAACACCGGCATCGAGACCGACGCGTCGGCGTCGATCGCTGTCGCCACCGCCGGATCGCTCGCGCTCGACGCGTTCGTGGAGAACGCCAAGGACTGCATTCAGGTGCTGGGCGGCATCGGGTTCACCTGGGAGCACGACGCGCACCTGTACCTTCGCCGGGCCGTCGCACTCCGACAGCTGTTCGGCGGCCCGAGGCGATGGCGCATCGACCTGGCGAGCCTCGCTCTGGCGGGGCACCGACGCCACCTCACGCTCGACCTGCCCGCCGAGGCCCAGGCCGTTCGTTCCGAGATCGCCGCCACGGTCGACGCGATCGCCACGCTCCCGAAACCCGAGCGGCGGATCCCGCTCGCCGATGCCGGGCTCATCGTCCCCCATTGGCCGCCGCCCTGGGGTCGGGGCGCCGGGGCGGTCGAGCAGGTGGTCATCGACCAGGAGCTGCGCCGGGCCAAGGTGCGGGCCCCCCACCTTCAGGTGGGCGCCTGGGCGGCCCCCACCATCGCCGCCCACGGCACGCCCGAGCAGCAGGAGCGGTGGGTGCGCCCCACGCTGCACGGCGAGATCACGTGGTGCCAGCTGTTCAGCGAGCCCGAGGCCGGCTCCGACCTTGCCGCGCTCACCACCGCCGCCACAAAGACCGACGGCGGGTGGCTGCTCACCGGCCAGAAGGTGTGGACCACCATGGCCACCGAGGCGGACTGGGGCATCTGCCTGGCCCGCACCGACCCGGCCGCACCCAAGCACCAGGGCATCACCTACTTCGTGGTCGACATGCGCGCCGACGGGCTCGACATCCGTCCGCTGCGCGAACTGACCGGCCTCGAGATGTTCAACGAGGTGTTCCTCGACGGCGTGTTCGTGCCCGACGATCAGGTCATCGGCCAGGTCGACGGCGGCTGGCCCCTCGCCCGCACCACGCTGGCCAACGAGCGCGTCTCGATGGGCAGCGGCTCGTCGTTCGGCGGCGGCGTCGAGCAGCTCGTCGCCCTGGTCGCCGACGCCAGAGCGGGCGGCAGGATCGACGCCGACGACGCGCTGGTGTTGGACGAGCTCGGCGGCCTCGTCGCCGAGGCCCACGCCCTGGCCGTGATGGGGCTCCGCACGGCGGCCCGATCGGTGCGTGGCGTCGAGCCCGGTCCCGAAGCGAGCGTGCGCAAACTGCTCGGTGTGGAACACGACCAGCGGACCCAAGAGGCGGGCCTGTCGCTGCTCGGCCCCGACGGCGCGACCACCACGCCGGGCGCGGCCGGCCAGTGGACGTTCGGCTTCCTCGCCAACCGCTGCCTCACCATCGCCGGCGGCACCAGCGAGATCCAACGCAATGTGATCGGCGAGCGCCTCCTCGGCCTCCCCCGCGATCCGGAACCCGCCGTCGCCGCCGCACGATCCACCCCGCACGACTCACCCCGCTGAACGACCGACCCCGCTGAACGACCGACCCCGCTGAACGACCGACCGAGGCGCCGTGGCCAACCTGCTTCCCGACCAGCTCCGCCTGATGGCGGCCAACCTGCCAGATACCGAGGCGTTCCGCGACGTCACCGGCGGCGACACGCTCACCTTCGCCCAGTGGGAGGCGGCGTCGAACCGCCTGGCGCGATGGTTCGTCGCCCGGGGGATCGAGGTCGGCGATCGCATCGCCCTGGTGGTGCCGCCCGACGAGGCGTCGCGCTTCCTGGTGGCGTATGCGGCGATCCACAAGGCGGGGGCGGTGGCGGTTCCCACGAGCACGCGTCTGGTTGCCCCCGAGGTGGCGGCGGTGCTCGGCCACGCGGGGGCGACGATCGCCGTGTGCGGCGCGGGATCGGCGGCCACCCTCGCCCAGGCCATGGGCGACCTCGCCGAGCTGCGCACCGTCGTCACGACGGCCCCGCTCGACACGTTCGCCGAAGGCGTCGCGGTGGCCTTCGCCGAGGCCGCCGACGCCGACGACTCGGCGTTCCAGGTGCCGGTCGCGTCGGCCGACATGGCCGACATCATGTACACCTCGGGCACAACCGGACGCCCGAAGGGCGTCGTGGTGCGCCACGGCAACATCGCCCTGATGGGCAACGGCCTGCCCCGCTGGTCGGGCGCGGGGTGGCTGCACGCCTCGCCGATGTTCACCTTCGCCGGGATCGCCTCGGCGTACAACCCGATGAAGCTCGGGATGCGACACCTCTACCTGCCGCGCTTCGACGTCGACGCCTGGTTCGACGCCGTGGAACGCGAACGGCCGGCCGCGGTGTTCCTCGTGCCGGCGATGGCCGAGCTCCTCATCGCCTCGCCCCGCTGGGTCGGCGCCGACCTCTCGTCGATCACGCTGTGCCACGTGGGCAGCGCGCCGCTCGCTCCGGCCACGTTCGCCGCGCTGCGCAGCCGCCTGGAACGGGCGATGGTGTCGAACTCGTGGGGCATGACCGAGGCGGGTCCGGCGTACTGCCACATGCCTCCGGAGGAGCAGGACCGCCGGATCGGATCGGTCGGCAAGCCGATGCCGCCCGTCACGTTTCGCATCGTCGGCCCCGACGGCGCGGTGCTGCCGGCCAACGAGGTCGGCGAGCTCCACGTCTCGAATCCCGGGCGCGAGCGCGAGTACTTCAACGACCCCGAGGCGACCGCCCGGACATGGCGCGACGGTTGGCTGTGCACCGGCGACCTGGCCCGCCTCGACGACGACGGGTTCCTGTACCTGGTGGGCCGCGACAAGGACGTCATCATCCGTGGCGGCAACAACGTGCACGCGGCCGACATCGAGGCCGTGCTCTACGAGCACCCGGCGGTGCAGGAGGCCGCCGTCGCCGGCGTCGCCCACGCCGTTTTGGGTGAGGACGTCGGCGCCTGGATCGTGGCGGTGCCGGGGGCGACGGTCGACGCCGCGGCGTTGCACGCGTGGTGCGCGCAGCGCCTGAGCGACTACAAGGTGCCGCGCTCGTGGACGTTCCTGGAGGCGCTGCCCCGCAATCCCACCGGCAAGGTGGTCAAGCGCGACCTCCCGGGCCGCGCCGCGGCCGACGGAACGCTCTCCGCCTCAGGCGCCTGAGCCCTGCGACACGGCGTCGAGTGCGCCGGGCGGAAGCAGCTCGAGCACCTGGCCGTCGGGGTCACGCACGAGGATGGCGAACCCGCCCATGTCGGTGTCGACCAGGACCTCACCGCCGCGATCGACCACCCTGGCGCACGCCGCCGCGACGTCGTCGACGGTGAACGACACGTGGGTGAGCCCCGGCTCGGTGATATGGCGATCGCGCCGCGGTTCGTTCCCCGCCCGGTCGAAATGGAGCAGTTCCAGCACCGTCGAGCCCAGCCGCAGGTACACCGCCGTCAGACCGACCGGCTCCGGCACCCGCAGCAGCCGCGACGCTGCGGCATCGGGGATCTGCAACCGGTGCACCTCGACGAATCCGAACACCTCGCCGTAGAAGCGGATCGACCGGTCGAGGTCGGCGACGGCGAGGCCGACGTGGTTCCAGGACGACATCGCCGCACCCTACGCCCTACCCCCACGCCCTGCCCCCTGCCCCCAACCGCGCCGAACGGCGCCGAACCGGCCGGGCGCTAGCGCGACGCGGCGATGACGAGGTCGCCGTACCGGGCCAGGGTCTCCTCGGCGCGCGCGGGCGAATCGCCGGGGATCGCGACCTGCACCCACGTCACGCCCAGGCCGGCGAGCCGGTCGATGCCCTCCAGATGCGCATCGACGTTGAACGTGTCCTTCGCCGGGTTGCCGCCCGCGGTGCACGCGAACGCGATGTCGACGGAACCCGGATCGCGCCCGGCGGTCTCCAACCGACGGTGCAGATCGGCGATGCCCGCCTCCAGCAGATCGCCGCCGTCCAACGGCGCCGTCCCCACGAAACTCGCCATGCCCTTGGGCGCCGGGAACGGGCACCAGCCGTCGCCGTGTGCCGCGACCCGACGGCGCGCCGCGGCGCTGTTGCCGCCGATCCAGATCGGCACCGGAGCGGAGGGTCGCGGATGCGCCGTGATCGACTCGGCGCGAAACCCCGCCCCCTCGAACGAGATCGCGTCGCCCGCCCACACCCGCCCCAACACCTCGAGGGCCTCGTCGAACAGCGCGGCTCGCTGCGAGTGATCCACGCCGAGCGCGGCGTATTCGCCCTCCAGGTAGCCGACTCCGGTCGCCAGCGTGAAGCGGCCCCCCGAGAGCGAGTCCAACGTCGCGGCCGCCTTGGCGACCACGAAGGGATTGCGGTACGGCAGCACCACGATGTTGGGAATCAACCGGATCGTCGAGGTCACCGCGGCCACCACGCCGAGCGCGACGAACGGATCGAGAGCGTCGTGCCCGCCCGCATCGAGCCATGCCTGCGTCGGCGCCGGATGGTCGGTGAATCCGTAGCCGTCGAAACCCGCCGCCTCGGCGGCACGGGCCAGGCGAACCACGCCCTCCCCCGTCACCAACTCGGGGTGGTACGGATGGCTGATCAGCGGATGAGTGACGTGGAAGCGCATGCTCACATCATCGCCGCAGCACTCAGCCCCGCGGAAGGCCCAGCACCCGCTCGGCGATGATGGTTCGCTGGATCTCGGACGTGCCGGCCGAGATCGTGTTCGCGAACGACTGGAAGTACTGCTCCAGCCAGGTGCCCCGCGGCTCGTCCACCGCAAGGTGTCCGTCGTTGACCACCCCGCCGATCCGGACCGCGTCGGCGCCCTGCACCTCGGCGGCGACACGGGCGACCCGCTGGCGGCAATCGCTCGCGTACAGCTTCATCAGCGCCTGCTCGGGCGCCGTGCCACCGCGAGCCAGCTTGGCGAAGCCGCGGTAGCCGAGGCACCGAGCCGCCTCGGTGTCGATCGCGATGCGCACGATCTCGTCGGCTGCGATCGCCCGCTCGGTCGCACCCATCGGAGCCAGGTAGCCGGGCGCTTCGTCGAGCAGGCGGGCGAGCGACTCCTCCAGCCCCATCACCGCCGACACCCACACCATGCCCCGCTCGTGTGCGAGCGACCCGTTCGCCATGGCCCAGCCGTTGTTCAACTCGCCGACCAGGTTGGCGGCCGGCACGCGCACGTCGTCGAGGAACACCTCGTTCAGATCGGGCTCTTCGGGGTGCACGATCTCGGGCAACGGGCGCACGCGCACCCCCGGCGTGTCCATCGCCACGAGCACGACGGAGATGCCCCGGTGCTTGGGCGCCGTCGGGTCGGTCCGGCAGAACAGGAAGCAGAAGTCGGCATCGTTGGCGCCCGAGGTCCAGACCTTCTGCCCGTTGATTACCCACTCCCCACCGTCGAGCACGGCCCGGGTCGACAGCGACGCGAGGTCGCTGCCGGCGCCCGGCTCGCTCATCCCCAGGCACGCCGTCGTCTCGCCGCGCAGGATCGGCAACGCGAAGTCGCGCACCTGGTCGGGCGTGCCGTAGTCGATGATCGACGGCGCCACGATGCCGAGCCCCTGCACGTTCGACGTGCGCGGCACCCGGGCCTTCGCGAGTTCCTCCAGGTAGACGAGGGTCTCGATCGGCCCCGCGTTGCGCCCGCCCAGCTCGGGCGGCCAGCCCGGCACCAGCCAGCCGGCGTCGAACATCGTGCGGGTCCACCGGCCGAGCCACGCGGGCAGATGCCCGGTCGACCGCGGCGGCTCGGCGGCCATCGCGGCCGGATCGGGCCGGTGGAGCGCCAACCAGTCGAGGAACTCGGCCCGAAAGGCATCGACCGATTCGTCGAAACGCAGCTTCATCGCGCCTCCTCCGCCACGAGTCCCATGGCCCGGGCCAGGCGCGCCCGATGCCACGCCGAGGTGCCGAACACCAACTCCGACATAGCGGCGCGCTTGAGCCACAGATGCAGGTCGTGCTCCCACGTGTACCCGACGCCGCCGTGCAGTTGCAGCCCGTCGCGGGTCAACAGGCGCTGGCAATCGCCCGCCGCCGACTTCGCCATCGACACCGCGAGCGTTCGACGCGGATCATCCTCGGCCACGGTCAGCGTCGCGAAGTACGCGAGCGCGCTGGCACGTTCGACGGCGAGGAATGCGTCGGCCAGGCGATGCTTGATCGCCTGGAACGATCCGATCGGACGGCCGAACTGTTCGCGGTCCTTGGCGTACTGCACGGTCATCTCGAAGATCGTCCGGCATGTCGCAACGCTCGACACGCACCACAGCGCCGTCGCCTCGTCGACCGCCCGAGCGATCACGGCCTCGGCGTCCGGTGCACCGGGCGCGATCAGCACTGCCTCCGCGCCGACCCGCACCTCGCGGAGTTCGATCGACGCGAGCGGCTGCGTCGGATCGATCGTGTTGATCGCCGTGGCAAGGACGGCCCCACGCGCCACGTCGAACACCCCCAGCCCCGCCTCGCCGCGGGCCACGACGGCGAGGCGATCCGCCGTCGCACCGTCGAAGACCGCGTCCTTCGAGCCCGAGATCACCCAGGCGTCGCCGTCGGGACGGGCGGTCGCGGCGATCGAGTCGAGGTCCCATCGACCGCCCTCCGCCAGCGCCAGCGTGCCCGTGACCTCACCCGCCGCGACGGGCCTCAGGCGATCGTGCGCCCCGGCGAGCCGCACGATCGGCACGTACTGCGTCGCGGTCGCGAGCAGCGGCGTCGGCGCCGCGGCCCGGGCGAGCTCCTCGGCCAGCACGGCCACCTCGACCGCGCCCAGACCGACGCCGCCGGCCGCCTCCGCAATCCCCACCGCCGGCCAGTCGAGATCGCGCAACGTGGACCACAGCCGACCGCGCACCCCTGCGGCCTCGTCCGCGTCGGCAGCGTCGCCCCCGTCGAGGATCGCCCGTGGCACGCTCGGCGGGCAGGCTCCGGCGAGCACCGTGCGCGCCGCGTCGCGCAGGGCGAGCTGGTCGTCGGTGAACTCGAAGTCCATCAGTCGGTCAGCCCCAACAGCCCCCGACGCACAATCGCGACGACGGCCTCGATGGCGTCGGGTCGACCCGTGAACCCGAGCCGCACCACGTTGTACGGCGCACGCTCGATCACCGCGAGCAGGATCGAGGCGTCGACCTGGGAGTTGCCGAAGTCGCGCCGGTCGAGTTGGTGTTCGAGATGGGTGAACACCGCGGCGGCCACCTGCTGGGAGAAGGCGCGCAGCTCGGGGCTCGTGCGCATCTCCTGCCAGGTGCTGATGACGCCGCCGTCGGCCTCGTACGCGTCGAACCACAGCCCGAGCCAGGCGCGCAGCTCGTCGGGCGGTGCCATCAGGTCGAGCCGGCCGACCAGTTCGATCATGCGGGCCGAGGCGCGCTCGGCGAGGACCATGAAGAAGGCGTCCTTGCTGTCGAAGTAGCGATAGAAGGTGCCGTGACTCACGCCGGCCGCCTCGACGATGTCGTCGACCCGTGCGTCGTGGTACCCCCGGGCGGGCAGCACCTCGGCGCCGGCGTCGAGCAGTCGCCCGCGGGTGCGTTCGCCCCTCGACGACGTGGCGTCGCTCGGCCCCACCGGGGTGACCTCCAGACGCACCTTGCGCCGTTTCGCGCTCGTGGTGCGTTGGGAACGCCGCAGGTTCACGCCCTCGATCGGCTCGGCGAGCACGCGGTGGAACACTCGTGCCAGGCCCACCTCGAGCGGCTCGCGACGCATCGCCGCAGGCGCGGCCTCGGCGAAGAAGCTGCACCTGATGAGCGCCGAGTCGAGCGTGATCGCGAGCCGTTCACGGCCGGGCGTGCGCCGCAGCCCGAAGCCGCGCAGCAACGCACGGGCGGTGGAACTCGCAATCGATTCGGCGCCTCGCATGCGGCGGCCGTCGACGCGGGTGGCCGCAGGGAACGACGCGAACACCGGCGCCCACTGCTCGTGCAGCGTCATGAACTCGCCGACCCACACCGTGAGGTGTTCCAGGCCGTCCGCGTCGGCGCTCACGGTGCCCAGCCGCTTCGCGAGCGCGACCATCTCCTGACCCAGCTCCGTGGCGAGGGCCCAGAACACGTCGTCCTTCGACGAGAAGTACTGGTAGAACGCGGGACGCGAGCACCCGGCCCGTTCCGTGATCAGTTCGACCCGCGCCTCGGAGTAGGCGTGCTCCTCGAACACCTCGAGCGCCGCCTCCAACACGCGGCGCCGCGTGTCCGTTCCCCGGACCCCGACGGTCGGGTTGTCGCCGAACGGCGGCCGGCGGACGATGTCTCCGACTGGCGGCGGCGGCGGTTCCGGTGTGGCGCTCATAGCGGATGGATAATCTAACATCTCCGTCACATCCGAAACCGCGACCCATGGGGGGCACATGCAGGTCGACGATCTCATCCTCGTCAGCGTCGACGACCACGTCGTCGAACCACCGCATCTCTTCGAGGGCCGCCTGTCGGCCGCCGCCGCCGAACGCGCACCCAAACTCGAACGGCTCGAGAACGGTCGCGAGGTGTGGATGTTCGAGGGCTCCGCGCTCCCCAACGTCGGCCTCAACGCCGTGGCGGGGCGCGTGCCCGAGGAATACGGGCTCGACCCCCTTGCGTTCTCCCAGATGCGGGCCGGTTGCTTCGACATCCACGAGCGCATCCGCGACATGAACGTGAACGGGGTGCTCGGCTCGATCAACTTCCCGTCGATCGCCGGGTTCACGGGGCAGCTCTTCATGACCATGGACGACAAGGACATCGCGTACGAGCTGCTCCGGGCCTACAACGACTGGCACGTCGAGGACTGGTGTGGCACCTACCCGGGCCGCATGATCCCCCTCGCGGTGCCGCCGTCGTGGGACCCGCAGCTGATGGCCGACGAGGTGCGGCGCATGGCGGCGAAGGGGTGTCACGCCGTGACCTTCTCGGAGAACCCCGAGAAGCTGCGCCTGCCGAGCTGGCACAGCCCGCACTGGAATCCGTTCCTGGCGGCGTGCGAGGAGACCGGCACGGTCATCTGCCTGCACATCGGCTCGTCGTCCACCACCGTGATCACGGCCATGGACGCGCCGATCGACACGATGATCACGCTCCAGCCCATGAACATCGTGCAGTGCGCCGCCGACCTGATCTGGTCGCCCGTGTTCCGCACATTCCCCAACCTGCGCGTCGCGCTCAGCGAGGGCGGCATCGGCTGGGTGCCCTACTTCCTCGAACGCATCGACTACGTGTACACGCACCACCACCAGTGGACGAACCAGGACTTCGGCGACCGCCTGCCGAGCGAGGTGTTCAACGAGCACGTGCTCACCTGCTTCATCGACGACGCCGTGGGCATGGAGGTGCGCCATCACCTCAACCCCGACCACATCCACTGGGAGTGCGACTACCCGCACTCCGACTCGACGTGGCCGGAGGCGCCCGAGCGGGCGATGCGCTACCTCGACGGGCTCCCCCGCGCCGACATCGATCGCATCACGCACCTCAACGCGATGCGGAACTTCCGCTACGACCCCTTCTCGGTCATCCCGCGCGAGCAGTGCACGGTGGGCGCGCTCCGAGCGCAGGCCACCGATGTCGACACGGCACCCGTCAGCCACGGCACCGGCAAGTTCCAGGACGACGGCATCGTCACGGCGATGACGCTCGCCGAGCGCATGGCGAAGCGGTGACCGCAACGGTGGGCGAGACGCCGTTCCGGGTGCTGCCCGTCGTCGACGACGACAACCGGTTCTTCTGGACCTCCGGCGAGGACGGGCTGCTGCGGTTCCTCCGCTGCGACGACTGCGGCTACTGGCTGCACCCGCCCAGCCCTCGCTGCCCCGAGTGCGGCGGTCGCAGGGTCGCACCGCAGCCCGTGAGCGGGCGCGGCACCATCTGGTCGTACACCGTCAACCATCACTCGTGGGACGGGTCGACCGAGCCGTACGCGATCGTGCTGGTGGAGTTCCCCGAGCAGCACGGGCTGCGCCTCACCACCAACCTGGTGGGCTGTCCGGCCGACGCCGTGCACATCGACATGCCCGTTCGGGTCGTGTTCGAGGCGCACGGATCGATCTGGTTCCCCGTGGTCGAACCCGCCGCCGAGGAAGTGTGATGGACGCCGTGATCTCGGGCATCGGCCAGTCCGCCGTGGGTCGCCGCCTGTTCCGCAGCGGCCTCGACCTGACGATCGACGCCGCGCTCGATGCGATCGCCGACGCCGGGCTCACCACCGGCGACATCGACGGGCTCGCGACCTACCCCGGCTCGTATCCGATGCCACCGGGGTTCTCGGGGCCGGGAACTCCCGACGTGCAGGACGCGCTGCGGCTGCGGCTCAACTGGCATCGCGGCGGGATCGAGGGCGCAGCGCAGCTCTCGGCCCTGGTCGACGCCGTGCTCGCCGTCAGCGCCGGGCTCGCCCGCCACGTGCTGGTGTATCGCACCGTCACCGAATCGAGCGCGCAGGCCGCCGGCCGCGAAGGCATCGGCCTGTCCGGAGGAGGCGGCGGCGTGCCGAAGATGGGCGGATCGCTGCAGTGGTCGATCCCGTTCCGCGCCTATTCGGCGGCCAACTGGCTCGCGATGAACTGCCGGCGCCACATGCACGAATTCGGCACCACGACCGAACAACTCGCGCAGATCTCGATCAACGGGCGCCGCAACGCCGGTCTCAACCCCAAGGCGGTCTACCGCGACCCGATGACCCTCGACGACTATCTCGCCGCACGCATGATCACCACGCCGTTCCGGTTGTACGACTGCGACGCGCCCGTCGACGGGTCGACGGCCGTGATCGTCTCGGCGCCCGAGCACGCGTCGGCCGTCGATCATCCCGTTGCACGGGTCGAGTCGGTCGGCACGGCGCTGCGCGGTCGACCGTCCTGGGACCAGTTCGACGACATGACCACGATGGCTGCTCGCGATGCCGGGGCGATGCTGTGGGAACGGACCACGCTCACGCCGGCCGATGTCGACGTGGCCGAGCTGTACGACGGGTTCAGCTTTCTCACGATGGTGTGGCTCGAGGCGCTCGGCTTCTGCGGCCGAGGCGAGTCGGGCCCGTACGTGGAGGACGGCACGAACCTCGCGCTCGACGGGCCGCTGCCGGTGAACACGCACGGCGGCCAGCTCTCGGCGGGTCGGCTGCACGGCTACGGCTTCGTCCACGAGGCGGTGCTGCAGCTCCGGGGCGAGGCCGGCGCTCGCCAGGTCGCGGGGCGGCCCGAGGTGGCCGCGGTCGCCAACGGCGGCGGGCCGGTCGCCGGCGCGCTGCTGCTGGTGCGAGAGGACGGCCGATGACGCTGGTGATGCTGCTCGAGATGGTGGCCTCCGCGTTCGGGCTGCGCCGGGCGGCGCAGTCGGGCGAGCGATCGCTCACCTACGGCGAACTCGCAGCTCGCGCTGGCGTCGGCGCCTCGACCATCCACCGGCTCGCCGCCGACTCCCTCGTCTACCTCGCCACGACCGACGTGGCGTTCCCCGTCGCGATCTTCGCCGCCGCGTGGGCGGGCGTGCCGATCATTCCGCTCAACTACCGCCTGTCCGACGAACGCCTCGCCGAACTGCTCGCACGACACCCGCGGGCGCTCGTGGTCACCGACGACCCGGTTCGCGCGGAACGGCTCGCCGCCGAGCCGGCGGCCGTCATGACCCTCGACGCCTGGCTCGACGCGACCGACCCGAGCGCTACCGGCCCGACTCAGGGCGATGGCGATCGGCCGAGCCCGTCGGAGACCGATGGCGACGACATCGCGGTGCTGCTGTACACCTCGGGCACCACGTCGGAACCGAAGGCCGTCGTGCTGCGACACCGGCACCTCGCGGCCTACATCATCACGTCGATCGAGTTCGGGTCAGCCGACGAGGCCGACGCCGCGCTCATCTGTGTGCCGCCGTACCACATCGCGGGCCTGGCGAACACGATCACGAGCGTCTACTCGACTCGGCGGATCCGGTACCTGCCCGCCTTCGAGCCGCACGCGTGGCTCGACGCCGTGCGCGCCGATGCCATCACCCATGCCTTTCTCGTCCCGACCATGCTCTCGCGGGTGGTCGACGCTCTCGACGGCGGAATCGTCGAGGGCACCGCACTGCGTGCGCTGTCGTACGGCGGCGCACGCATGCCCGTCACCGTGTTGGAGCGCGCCCTCGACGCATTTCCCGACGTGGGGTTCGTCAACGCGTACGGCCTGACCGAGACCAGTTCCACGCTCGCGATCCTGACCCCCGATGACCATCGCGTCGCCCGATCCGGCGACGCCGCTGCACGCGCTCGGCTCGGCTCGGCAGGTCGCCTCATCCCCGGCGTCGAGGTCGAGATCCGCGACGGCGAGATCTGGTGCCGCGGCGAGCAAATCTCCGGCGAGTACCTCGGCCGCTCGGCGGCCACCGACGATGACGGCTGGTTCCCCACGCGCGACCGAGGATGGTTCGACGACGACGGGTACCTGTTCATCGAGGGCCGCGCCGACGACACGATCATCCGCGGCGGCGAGAACATCGCGCCCGCCGAGATCGAGGACGTGCTGCTCACCCACCCCGACGTCGCCGACGCCGCGGTGGTCGGCGTGCCCGACGACGAGTGGGGGCAGCGCATCGAGGCCGCCGTGGTGCTGCGTGACGGCGCGACCATCGCCGCTGAGGACCTGCGCAGCTACTGCCGCGATCGGCTGCGCTCCTCCAAGACCCCCGACCGAATCGCCGTGTGGGATGCGCTGCCCCACACCGACACCGGCAAGCTGATGCGCCGCGCCGTGGTGGCAGCGATGACCGATCCGACCCGGCAGGAGCGACCGTGATGTTCACCCAAGACGACCTGATCGCCTGCCTCGCCCTGAGCGATGGCGCCGCCGACACGGGCGACGGCCAGGACCTCACAGCGCCCAATCTCGACATCGGGTACCACCGTGTGTTCGGCGGCCAGATCCTCGCCCAGGTGGTGACCGCGGCGGCCGCCGCGTCGCCCGACAAGGCCCTCAAGTCGCTGCACATCCTGTTCCCGCGCGAGGGGAACGCTGCGGAGCCGATGCAGTACCGCGTCGACACGGTGCAGTCGGGTCGGACGTTCGCGACGACCGAGGTGGTCGCCCATCAGCACGGCAAGGTCGTGGCCGTGGCGCTCGTGTCGCTCCACGCCGACGAGGACGGGATCGACCGCAACGACCCTCCGCCGCAGGTCGGCCCGCCGGAGGACGCCGTCGCCCGCGAGCTCTCCATGATCCCGTGGGAGACCCGCATCGTCGACGGCGCCGACCTCGACGACCGCGGCGCCGCCGGGCCCGCCCGCCTCGACTGGTGGATGCGCACCGCTCCGGTCAGCGGTGCCCGCGACCTCCACCAGGCGCTGCTCGCACACGCGACCGACCTCACCGTGATCGGCACGGCGCTGCGGCCGGTCGACGGGCTGAGCCAGGCCGACTCGACCGTGACGCTGCACACCGCCGTCACGTCGCACACGGTGTGGTTCCACCGGCCCTTCCGAGTGGACGACTGGCTGCTCATCTCGCAGGCCGCACCGGTGGTCGCCCACGGTCGAGCGTGGGGCCGCGGCGACGTGTTCGCCGGGGATCGCCTCGTCGCGTCGTTCGCCCAGGAGTCGATGATCCGACGCCTGCCGTCGGGCTGAGGCTCGGGCTGAGACTGCGGTTCAGTCGGACGAGGGCAGCGGCTTGGCGCCCTTCACGAGCAGCGGCGCGTCGCCGATGGTCAGCGAGCCCGCACCGCCCTGTGTGCAGAGCACCTCGACCCCCAGCCCGGCGTCCTCGTAGCGCTTGCCCAGCAGGGTGGGGTCGGCCGCGCCGCCGGGGGTGCCGTCGCCTCCGGCGATCTGCAGGCGGTCGGGAGCGGCGCCGAGTTCGCGCATCGGCTCGCCACCGCAGCGCAGGTCGACGTCCCCCGCATCGCGCGGCGCCTTGACCACGACCACCTGCGTGTCGCACGTCGCACTCTCGAGGCGAAGGCCGGGCTTGAGTTCCATGCGGTCGATCCTCCCGGATCAGCAGGTCACCGGCACCGACGACGGTCCGGCGACGTTGGACATATGAACGAATCGAATGCCGCCGCGTTCCACGGCGAGTCGCGGGAAGCGACCGTACAGCTCCTCGAGCGCCACTCGGCCCTCGAGCCGTGCGAGGTGCGCACCGATGCAGTAGTGGACGCCGTGCCCGAAGCTGATCGGCATGGGACCGCGGCGGCGCACGTCGAATCGATCCGGATCCACGTACGCCCGCGGGTCGCGTGTCGCCGCCCCGGTGAGCAGCAGCACGGGACTCCCCGCCGGGATGGTCCGCCCGTGGAACGTCGCGTCGGCGAGCGTGAAGCGCCCCTGATACTGCGACGGCGCCCGCCAGCGCAGCACCTCCTCCACCGCGTCGGGCCACAGGGACGGGTCGGCCCGCACGACCGCGAGCTGATCGGGGTGCTCGTCGAAGGTGATGACGGCGTTCGCCACCAGCTTGGTGACCGTTTCGGCGCCCGCCGCAGCGAGGAGCGCGACGAACTGCGTCACCTCGGCGTCGTCGAGGCGCTCGACCGCGCCGCCTGGGCGCTCGACCTGCGCCGCGAGCAGGTGATCGACCATCGCATCGCCGGGTGTGCGGCGCCGATCCGCCACGAATTCGGCCACGTAGCCAAAGAGTGCTGCGGCCGCCTCGATGCCGGCCGCCGGAGGGAACGGATTGCCGATCTCGCGTGCGAGCATCGCGTCGGCCCAGCCCCGGATCTGTTGGCGGTCCGACGCCGGCACGCCCAGGATTTCGCTCACGATCTCGATCGGGACCGGCCCGGCCAGATCGTCGACCACGTCGAACGCTTCCGCTCCGCCCAACTCGTCGAGTCGCTCGGCGACGACGCGACGCACCACGGGCTCCCACTCGGCGATGCGCCGCGGCGTGAAGGCCCGGTTCACGAGCGCCCGCATCCGGTCGTGCTCGGGCGGATCCATCATGATGATCGACCCCACGTGGCGCACGGCCGACCCGAACGCGGCGCTGCGGAGCTGGTCGAGCGTGACGCCCCGCGTCGACGCGAAGGTGGCGTGGTCGCGGTGCGCGGCCACGCAGTCGTCGTAGCGCGACAGCGCGAAGAACCCGAGTTGCCGATGGTGGTACACCGGCGCCTCGTCGCGCAGCCGCCGGTACAGGTCCCATGGGTCCTCGAAGAACGTGGCGCTGTACGGGTCGAACTCCGGCGGGGAGTCGGTCATGGCTGCGCCGCGGCGTCCGGGCCGAAGCGGTCGCGGAGGCGGGCGGCGAGCGTGCGGCGGTCGAGCTTGCCCGAGTCGAGCCACGGGAGGTCGGCCTGGCTCGAGTGCACGACGACGTGACGCGGCACCTTGTATGCCGCGAGCGCCGCCTTCGTCCGGGCTCGAACCTCGTCGGGTTCGATCGCCTCGCCGGCGCGGACCACCACGGCTGCGACCACGTCCTCGCCGCGATCGGGATGGGGCACCGCCGTCACGAACGCGAGCGCCACCTCCGGTTGCGCCTCGATCACCGCCTCGACCTCGCGGGGCGTCACGTTCATTCCCGAGGTCTTGATCAGGTCGCCCATGCGTCCCGTGAAATGGAAGTGACCGAAGGCGTCGAAGAAGCCGGCGTCGCCGGTTCGGTACCAGCCGTCCGCGGTCAGCGTGTCGGCCCGTTCGCGCTTGTTCAGCGAGTCCATCAGCGGGTAGCCGCGCACCCACAGCTCACCGGTCGCGTCGATGCCGACGTCGGTTCCGGTCTCGGGGTCGACCACCCGATGCTCCACGCCCGGCACCGACCGGCCGAAGCTTCCGGTGCTGCCCGCCGGCAGGTCGTCGGTGGTGTCGAAGGTGTGTGGGCCGAGCGTCTCGGTCATGCCGAGCGACGTGGCGCGAGGTGCGTCGGCCGCGCCGGGAACGCCCCGGGCGAGCACCGTCGACAGCGTGCCTCCGCGCACCGCCGAGAGGTCGCGCGACCCGAACGTCGGATGGTCGGCGAGCGCCTTCGCCATGTGCGGCCACCCGAGCACCTGGGTGACGCGCTCGGCCTCGATCAGGTCGAGCGTTGCGCCCGGTTCGAACCGCTCCTCGAACACCAGGGCCGCCCCGGCGTGCATCGCCGCGACGAGGGTGAAGCTGAACCCGCCCACCCAGAACAGCGGCATCGGCGTGTAGAGCACGTCGTCGGAGCGGATGTCGCGCATCTGGTTGAGGTTGTGGGAGTGCCGCACGACCCCGCCGTGGGTGTGCACGGCGCCCTTCGGCTCGGCGGTACTGCCCGAGGAGTACACGATCACCATCGGATCCGAGGGATGCACCTCGGCCTCGACCGCGGCGAGCACGGCGTCGGGCACGTCGTCGCCGCGTGCGGCAAGGTCGTCGAGGCGCCCGCACCATCGCCGCGGCGCCGCATCGATCGCCCAGATCGATCGCAGGTACGGAAGCTCGGTGACGAAAAGGCGCCGATGCCGCTGTTCGGCCAATCCCCCGGCCGCAGCCTCGACCCGGTCGAGGTAGTCGGTGCCAAGGTGTGCGCCGATCGTGACCAGCAGCGCCACATCGCCATGGCGCAGGGTACGCGCCAGTTCCGCGGCCTTGTTGTACGTGTTGAGCATCACGGCCACGGCGCCGATCCTCGTCGCCGCGAACCACGCCACGACCCAATCCGGGCCGTTCGGAGCCAGGAGGCCGACACGCGTGCCCTTGCCGACGCCGCTCGCGAGCATCCCCTTCGCGAGTCGCGCCGAACGACGCTCCACCTCGGCGTAGGTGAGGCGCTCGCCGCCGAGGGCGACGAAAGGCCGCTCCCCCCACGCGTCGGCCACGTGACGGATGAGCGCCGCGCTCGTGGGAACGAACGTGGGGAAACTCGGCTCGCGCGCCCCGCCCGTCATGACACGACCCGCCCGGCAGCCGATCAGGCGACGGCCATGAGCCGGGCGAGGTTGCCGCCCATCACCTTGGCGACGCTCTCGGGGGGCAGGCCGGCGAGTTCGTCGACATACGCGATCGGATCCGCCAGGCCCTCGGGGTGGGGATAGTCCGAGCCGAACACGATGTTGTCGACACCGATCACGTCGATCAGCCCGCCCGTGTCCTCCTCATGGAAGGGATGGATCGAGACGTTGCGCTTGAGCACCATGACGGGGTCTTCGTCGAACACGCCGGGATTGAACTTGTAGGCCTGTTCCATGTCGTGGATGAGCGGCCGCACCCAGCCGCTGCCGTTCTCGACCGGCATGATCTTGAGCCCGGGGAACCGGCTGCAGAGGCCGTGGCCGATCGCGGACGCGATCGTGTCGATGATCTCGCGGTGCATGCCGGTGACGATCGTGGTGAAGCCCGACGGCGTGCGGAAGGGGAAGAACTCGGCGTCGCGGTACCCCTCCCATTCGTTCATGTAGCGGGTGTACCCGCTGTCGGATGCGTGCATGCCCACCACGACACCGGACTCCTCGACCAGCTTCCAGAACGGGTCGAACTCGGGCAGCGCGAACGAGCGCGGCCCCTTCCAACCCGGTACCGGAGCAGGGCGAATGAGGATGATCCGCGCGCCGTGGTCGACCAGCCATTCGAACTCCTCGATCGCACGGTCGAGGATGGGCAGCGTGATCACCGGCGTGGAGAAGATGCGGTCCTCGTAGTTGAAGGTCCACTCGTCGTGCATCCATCGGTTGAGCGCGTGGACCACGGCGTGGATCGCCTCGGGGTCGTCACGCAGGCGTTCCTCGACCAGGCTCGCAAGCGTCGGCCACATGATCGCCCGGTCGATGCCCTGCTCGTCCATCATCTCGAGCCGAGGCTCGGGCGATCGGAAGGCAGGAAGGCAGTCCATGCCGCGGCCCAGGATCTCGCGGCGACTCTTGCCCTCGGGGTTGCCGACCTTGAAGTACTCCTCCTGCGCTCCGGGCACGGCGACCCGATCGAAGGTGGGGTTCGGGATGTACTCGGAGATGCGGCCGCGCACCGCGATCTTGGTTCTCCCGTTGACCTCGACGTACTGGACGAGCCCCTCGTACTGCGACGGCAGGTGGCGGGTGAGCGCCTCCTTGGTTTCGTACAAGTGGTTGTCGGCATCGAAGACTTCGAAGTCGAGCTGACGTGACGGCATGGCGTCCCCCTGACGTTCCGATGCAGCGCCACCCGGAGGTGACATCAGTGTTAGATTACCACACCGGGGTTGCCCGCCACGGTGGGAATCGGGGGAGGTAGCGGGGTGGAACTGCAGCTCAGCGACGATCAACAGGCGTTCGTCGACACCGCGAGGCGGTTCCTCGCCGCCGAATGCTCGACGGCCGCGGTGCGCGCCACCGAAGCCGTCCCCGAGGGGTTCGATCGGGGCTGGTGGCGCCGAGGCGCCGAGCTCGGGTGGACCTCGCTGCTCGTGCCCGAGTCCGCCGGCGGTGGCGCGTTGAGCGAACACGGGCTGAGCGACCTGGCGCTCGTCGCCGAGGAGATGGGGCGCTGCGTCGCCCCCGGCCCGCTCGCGCCGGTCAACGTCGTCGCCGACGCGGTCGGACGGAGCGGATCGCCCGCACAACGCGCCGCGGTCCTCCCCGGACTGCTCGACGGATCCGCCGTCGCGACGTGGTGCGGGCCGTCGCCCATCGAGGCCACCGACCGCACCGACGCGACCACGGGCGTGGTGCTCACCGGACGGTGCACACCCGTGGAGGCCGCCGCCGCAGCCGACCACCTCCTCGTGACCTACCGCCACCGAGGGAGCGTCGGCCAGGCGCTGCTCGCCACCGACACCCCCGGCGTCACGGTCACGCCGCTACGCAGCCTCGACCTCGTGCGCCGCTTCGCCGAGGTGCGCTTCGACGGCGTTGCGGTTCCCGCCGACACACTGCTGGGCGGAGCGGCGTGCGCGGAGCGCCAACTGCAGGTGTGGACGGTGCTGCAGTGCGCCGAGATCATGGGGGCGATCGACCGCGTGCTGGCCATGACCATCGAGTACCTCGGCGATCGCTACTCGTTCGGCCGGCCGCTCGCCTCATACCAGGCGCTCAAGCATCGGGTCGCCGACCAGAAGCTCTGGCTCGAGGCGAGCCACGCGATCACCACGGGTGCCGTGCGCGCCGTCGCCGCCCAGGCCGACAACGCAGCCGAACTCGCGAGCGCCGCGGCGGCGTGGGTCGGCCCGCACGCCACCGAGCTGGTCCAGGACTGCATCCAGCTCCACGGCGGCATCGGGGTCACGTGGGAACACGACCTCCACCTCTACCTCCGACGCGTCACCGTGAACCGGGCGACGGTCGGCACGCCCGAGTTCCACGCGGAACGCATCGCCACGAACCTGCTCGGAGCCGCATCATGACCCGTGCCGCCGAAGGCCTCGACGACTTCCGCCAACGGGCACGCACGTGGCTCGCCGCCAACATGGCGCCGATCGGCGACGGCTGGAACGACCGCAGCGACGAGCGCCGCGACATCGAGCGCGGCCTGCAGGCGCAGCTCTGGGAGGGCGGCTTCGCCGGGATCTGCTTCCCGGTCGAGTACGGCGGGCTCGGCCTGCCCGTCGAATATCAGCGCGCGTTCTCGGAGGAGTCGGCGCCCTACGACATGCCGTTCTCGCTCAACGTGCCGACGCTCGGCATCCTCGCCGCCACGCTGGTCGAGTTCGGCACGCACGAACAGAAGGCGCGCCACCTGCCGGCGATCCTGCGTGGCGAGGAGCTGTGGGTGCAGTTCCTGTCCGAGCCCTCGGGCGGGTCCGATCTGGCTGGCTGTCTCACCCGAGCGGATCGCGACGGCGACGAGTTCCGGTTGAACGGCTCCAAAATCTGGAGTTCGGCCGCGTTCGCGAGCGACTACGCGATGTGCCTCGCCCGCACCAACTGGGATGTGCCCAAGCACCGCGGCCTCACCATGTTCATCCTGAAGATCCATCAGCCCGGCGTCACGGTCGAGCAGATCCGCCAGGTGGACGGCACGCTCGAGTTCTGCCAGGAGTTCTTCGACGACGTGGTGATGCCCCTCGGCGACGTGGTGGGCGAGGTCGACGACGGTTGGAATGTGGCCTCGCGGCTGCTGATCCACGAGCGGATGGCCGTAGGAGGCGGCTCGCCGTACACCAGCGGGCGCTCGATCGGCCACGACAGCGCCGCGGTCGACACCAGCGTGATCGACACCGTCCGGGCCACCGGGCTCGAAGGCGACCCCCACGCGCGTCAACTCGTGGCCGAGGCGCACGTGCGCCAACTCGTGGGCGGCCACCTCGTGCGCCGCGTCACCGAGGGCATGACCTGCGGCGCGATGCCACCGCCCGCCGGGTCGCTCCTGAAGCTGTTCAGCGCCACCGCCGTTATGCGCCGCTCCGAGATCGGTCTGGAGGTGGCCGGGGCGACCGCCGCGGCGTGGCCCGACGACGCGCCGACCGCCGGTGGGCGGGTCGGGCTCGACAGCCTCTCGCGCCAGGGCGTGTCGCTCGGCGGCGGCTCCAACGAGATCCAGCGCAACATCATCGCCGAGCGCCTCCTCGGCATGCCCCGCGAGGCGGCGGCCGACCGCGAGATCCCCTACCGCGACGTCCGCCGCGGGGCGGGGAGGTAGCGACGGTGCCCGGGTCGTCTCCGATGCGGACGGCACTGCGCGCCTGGCTGGCGGCACGATTCACGTCCGACACGGCCGCCGCGGTCGCGCCGCCGGTGACCGATGCGTCGTTCGAGGCGCACCGCCGGTGGAACGCCGAGCTCTACGACGCCGGATGGGCGGCGGTCGCGTGGCCCGCCGAGTACGGCGGCCGCGACGCCGACCTTGGCGGGCAGCTCGCCGTCGCCGAGGAACTAGCCGCTACCGGCGCCCCCGGACCGGTCAACGCCATCGGGGTCGCGAACATCGCACCCGCGATCATGGCGGTCGGCACGCCCGAACAACGCGAGCGGTTCCTGCGTCCGATGCTGCGCGGCGACGAGATCTGGTGCCAGGGCATGTCCGAACCCGACGCCGGATCCGACCTCGCGGCGCTGCGGTGCCGCGCCGAACTGCACGGCGACCACTTCGTGGTCAACGGCCAGAAGACGTGGAACTCCAACGGCGACCGGGCGCACTGGTGCCAGCTGTACGTGCGCACCGACGCGAACGCGTCGCGCCATCGCGGGATCAGCTGCCTCCTCGTCGACATGGGCTCGCCCGGCATCGAGGTCCGCCCCATCCGCACGATGGCCGGCGACGCGGGCTTCGCCGACGTGTTCTTCCACGACGTGCGAGTTCCGGCGGACGCGCTGCTCGGCGCGCTCCACGAGGGGTGGGCGGTGGCCACCCGCACGTTGTCCAACGAGCGCGCCGGGGTCGCGGTGCTGGCGCTGCAACGGCGCCGCAAGCTCGACCGCCTGATCGAACAGGCCACGAGGGTGCACCACGATGGCCGCAGGCCGGCCGACGACGCACGGATCCGCGCCGCGATCGCCGAGTGCTATATCGATGCCCGGATCCTCGAGTTCCTGGCGCACCGCACGCTGGGAGCGGCACGTGCCGGTCGCCAACCGGGGGCCGAGGGAAGCGTGATCAAGCTGGCGTGGTCGCTCGGCGATCAGCGCCTGGCCGACGTGGCCGTCGACGTCGCCGGCATCGGGACCGTGGCGGCGAAGGCCCCGGCCCTCGCGGCACGCGAACTGCTGGCGTCGCGGTCGCTGACGATCGCGGGCGGTACGACCGAGGTGAACCGGACCATCATCGGCGAGCGGGTCCTCGGCCTGCCCAAGGAACCATCCATTTCACAGGGGGATCGAACGTGAACGACGTGCTGCAGTACGAGGGGGCCCGGGTCGTCGTGACCGGCGCCGCATCGGGTATGGGTCTCGCGACGGCGCGGCTGTTGCGCGAGCTCGGGGCCGAGGTGGTCGGGCTCGACATCCAGGACGGACCGAACGGTCCCGACGGGCCCGACGCCGTGCGCCGCTGCGACCTGGCCGACCCCGCGTCGATCGACGCGGCCGTCGCGGCGATCGGCGGCACCGTCGACTCGCTGTTCAACTGTGCGGGGCTCCCCACGACCGCGCCCGGCCAACGGATCGTGCGGGTCAACTTCCTCGGCCACCGCCATCTCACCGAGGCGATGCTCGCGTCGATGCCCGCCGGAAGCTCGATCGGGTTCATCTCGTCGGCCGCCGGAATGGGCTGGCAGCAGAACGTCGACGTGCTCAGCGGGCTGCTCGCGACCGACGGCTTCGATGCCGGGGCCGCGTGGTGCGACGCGCACGACGACGCGATCGCCGCGAACGGCTACGGGTTCTCCAAGGAAGCGATCAATGCGTACGTGGCGTGGCGGGGGTTCCAGGTGGCGTCGAGGGTGCGCATCAACAGCATCCAGCCCGGCCCGACCGACACGCCGATGATGCCGAGCTTCGTGGAACAGATGGGCGCCGAGTTCTTCGAGCGGTTCCCCAAACCCGTCGGTCGGAACTCGCGACCCGACGAGCAGGCGTGGGCGCTCGTCATGGTGAACAGCCCGCGGTCGAGCTACGTCGCGGCGACCAACGTGTTCACCGACGGCGGCCTGAGCGGCGGCCTGTTCACCAACAGCATCGACTTCGACGCACTGTTCAGCGCCTGACCCCGGCGTCCTCCGACGCGGATGTCCCCGGGAGGGCTGTCCGCTCGAACCGTTGTTTGCGGCGAAGAAACGGATCCTCGACGTAGCGCTTCGACAGCACCGCTGCTCCGACGGCGAGGACCGCCGAACAGGACCCGACCACGAGGCCCCGCATGCCCGTCGAGCCCAGCTTGTGCCCGATCGTCCAGTCGAGGATCTCGTGCCACAGGTACAGCCCGTACGAGATGTTCCCCAGAAAGAGCATCACGCGGGATGTCAGCCAGCCGGGCAGCGCCGGGTTCGATGTCGCGACCGCGAGCACGAGGCCGAGCCCGAAGACCGCCGCGGCCGGACCGGCGGCGATTCGGGTCACGAGCGTCGAGCTGTCGTTGATCTCGCGCAGGCCGTTCTTCATCCCAGGCACGGTCGCAACCCCCAGGTACATGACGAGGCTCCCCCACCAGAACCACGAAGGGAACTCGACACGCCGGCGGCGCTGGGAGATCCACAGCGCCGCGGCGCTACCGAGGAGCAATCCGTAGACGTTGGTCTGAGGGCTGTAGTAGGCGATCCGGTAGCCCGGTCGCTGATCGATCCCGACACCGAAGCGAACCACCAGGCTGATGCCGGCGATCGCGAGCGCGACTCGCGCCACGTCCGCTCGGCGCCACGATCCGGTCGCGACGATCACGAGCGGCCACAGCAGATAGAACTGCTCCTCCATCGCCAGGGTCCACAGGTGCGCGAACGGCCCGCCGTACAGCCCCAGCTGATCCCGAAAGTTCCCGAGGTAGAACAGACTCGCCAATCCATCCTTCGCCATGGTCACCGGATCGCTGCCCACCGCAATCGCCAGCACGACACCGCCCGCGATCGCGACCACCAGGGCCGGAAGCAGCCGGAGCGCCCTCCGGGCATAGAACGACCGCAGCGACACGTGGCCGAATCGGCGCCGTTCTCGGACCAGCAGCGTCGTGATCAAGAACCCGCTGAGCACGAAGAACAGGGCGACCCCGGCAATCCCGCCGTAGCGCACGATCGGGATGTTCGCGTGGGCGAGTACGACCAGCAGCACCGCGAGCCCGCGGAGCCCATCGAGCCCCGGGACGCGACCGTGGCCCGAACCCTTCCCCAAGGTGTCGTCGGGCATGTCAGGCGGCCTCCGGGTCGGGCGTGCAAGTCGGGCGTGGGCGTCGATCATGCCACGGAGAACAACGAGAGAAGCGTGGGTGAGGCTACCGGACCGGGCGCCGCATCGGGCCGACTCAGAGCACGGCGCCCGAGTCCTTCATCTCGGCGATCCGGTCCCAGTCGTAGCCGAGATCCATCAGCACGAGCTCGGTGTGCTCGCCGTGCTCGGGGGCGCGCTGCACCGAGACGGCGGTCTCGTCGAACTGCGCCGGGCTCGCGACGAGTTGCACGTCGTCGCCGTTGCCCGCCGTCATGGTCGGCAAGTAGCCGTTGGCCTGCACCTGCACGTCGTCGTAGAGCTCATCGAGCGTCTGGAACGGACTCCACACACCGTCGAACGTGGCGAGCGCGTCCTTCCAGTAGTCCAGCGGGTGCGCCCCGAAGGCCTCGTCGAGCCGGGCGATGCACTCCCCCGAGTTCTGCGCCCGGGCGGCCGCATCGGCAAACTTCGGGTCGGTCGCCATGTCGGGAACGCCGAGCCGTTCCACGAAGTCGGCCGAGTGCTTGTCGGACTGCAACAGGATCAGTGCGATGTGGCGGTCGTCCGCGGTTCGGTAGGTGCCGACGCCGGGATTCGGCGACTTCGTGCGGTCGCCCTGGGGGATCTTCGAGAAGCCGAACAGCTTCGAGGCGATGATCATCGGCGAGACCTGCCACATCGCGGTGGCGAGCAGCGACACATCGACCACGCTCGGCTCGCCGGTGCGTTCCCTCTTGAGCAGCGCCGCGGCGATCGCGCCGGCGATCGTCAGCCCGCCCATCACATCGCCGAAGGCCGGCGTCGGTTGCCCCGGCGGCCACCCCTCACGGTCGGGCATCGACACGCCCACGCCTCCACGCGCCCAGAACGACGCGCCGTCGTAGCCGCCCTTCGCGGCGTCGGGCCCGAGCGGCCCGGCGCCCGAGCCTCGGGCGATGATGAGGTTCGGGTTGACGGCGCGCAGGTCGTCCACGTCGATCCCCAGCTTGGCGCGCACGTGCGGCAGGTAGTTCGTGAGGAACACGTCCGCCGTCTCGACGAGCTTCATCAACACCTCACGCCCGTCGGCCGTCGCGAGGTCGATGCCCACCGATCGCTTGCCGCGGTTGGGCTGCTCGATCATGAAGTTCACGGCGCCCTTGCCGCCGGGCAGCAACCCCGACGTGATCAACCCACGCTGGGGGTCGCCGGTCTCGGGGTGCTCGACCTTGATGACGTCGGCCCCCCAGTCCACGAGCACCGAGCCTCCCGACGGCACGAACATCCAGCTCGCCACCTCGATCACGCGAATTCCGTCCAACGGTCCTGACACGTTGTGCTCCTTCAGTCGGCGGAGGCCGAGGGCCACCCGACGGTCTTGGTCTCGGTGAAGATCTCGAGCCCTTCGAGGCCGCACTGGCGCCCGACGCCCGACTGCTTGTAGCCGCCGAACGGGGCGTCTGCGCCATACCAGAGCCCGCCGTTGATGCCGAGGGTGCCGGTGCGGATGCGAGCGGCCACGCGCTTCGCCCGGTCGAGGTCGGTCGAGGTGATCATGCCCGACAGGCCATACGGGCTGTCGTTCGCGATCCGCACGGCGTCGTCGTCGCCGTCGTGGGCGATCACCACCAGCACCGGGCCGAAGACCTCGTCGCGGGCGATCTCCATCGAGTTGTCGACGTCGGCCACCAGCGTGGGCTCCACGAAGTACCCGGTGGGCAGGTGCGCGGGGATGCCGCCGCCGCACACGATGCGCGCGCCGTCGAGTCGCGCCCGGTCGATGTAGCCGAGCACGCGCTCGCGTTGGCGGGCCGACACGAGCGGACCCATGAAGTTGGACGCGTCGGTCGGGTCGCCGTAGGTCATCGCCGCGAACCCTTCGGCCGCGGCCGCGACCGCCTCGTCGTAGCGCGACCGCGGCACGAGCAGCCGGGTCGGGATCGCGCAGCCCTGGCCGGCGTGGAAGCAGCAGCCGATCGCCGAGGCGGGAACGGCGCTGGCGACGTCCGCGTCGTCGAGCATCAGGTTCACCGACTTGCCGCCGAGCTCGAGGAACACCCGCTTCAAGGTGGGCGCTGCGGCGGCCATCACGCGTCTGCCGGTCGCCGTGGATCCCGTGAACGCCACCATGTCGACCAGCGGCGAGGTCGACAGCACCTCACCGACCAGGTGGTCCGACGAGGCGACGATGTTCACGACGCCGGGCGGCACATCGGTTCGCTCGGCGATGATCCGCCCGAGTCTCGTGGCGTTGAACGGCGTGTCGGGCGCGGGCTTGATCACGCACGTGTTGCCCATGGCCAGCACGGGTCCGAGCTTGTTGAGGGTGATCTCGATCGGGAAGTTCCACGGCACGATCACGCCCACCACGCCGACGGGCTCCTTCCACACCTCGCGGTCGCTGAAGGCTCCCAGGCCGAAGGGATCGGCGGGGTCGAGCGAGCGGCGCCACGGGAACTCGTCGATCATCCGGGTGGGCCAGCGCAGCGCGTCGGCGAGCGGCGTGTCGAGTTGCGGGCCGTACGTGGTGAGCACGGGGCAGCCGACCTCGGCCACGAGCTCCGAACGCAGGTCCTCGCGCTCGTCCTCTAGCGCCGTCTGCAGCTGTTCCAGGCAGCGACGCCGCAATGACCGGTCGGTCGACCAGTCGGTGTGGTCGAACGCGCGCCGGGCCGCGGCGATGGCTCGTTCCATGTCGGCGGCCGACGCATCGCCGACGCGGCCGAGCGATTGCTCGGTGGCGGGGTTGACGTTCTCGAACGTCGCGCCGCCCTCGGCATCGACCAGTGCGCCGTCGATCAGCAGCCGGTGCTCGCCGTGGGTTGACACGTCGGTCACCGCTCAGGCGCCGGGCGCGGCGCGCACCGACGACTTCTCGGCGGGCACGATCGGCGGCGCGTCCTTCCACGACGCAACGCCGTCCTCGGGTCGTGCCGCGGGCCACCCGTCGTCGTGCATCTCCGCCCAGTGGGAGTGGTTGAGCTGGTGGAGCGTGAACGTTGCCTGCAACGCGTTGGTGAAGCCCTGGTTGTCGACGGTCTGGTTGACCGACTCCTTGATCATGAGCGCGGTCATGGTCGGCAGCTCCGCGATGCGGCGAGCGAAGTCGAGGGTGGAGTCGTCGAGCTCAGCTCGCGGGAACACCTTCGACACCATGCCCAGGCGATGCGCCTCGTGGACATCGAGGCTGTCGCCGGTGAGCAGCAGCTCCTTGGCCTTGCGGGGGCCGAACTCCCATGGATGCCCGAAGTACTCGAGGCCACACATGCCGAGCCGAGTGCCGACCACGTCGGCGAAGACAACGTCGTCGGCGCCGATGATCAGGTCGCAACACCACATGAGCATGAGGCCCGCGGCGAAGACGGGGCCCTGCACCTGCGCCACGGTGATCTTGCGGAGGTTTCGCCAGCGCAGGGTGTTCTGGAAGTAGTAGTGCCACTCCTGCAGCATTCGCTTCTCCGCGCCGGCACGGGTCGCCCCGTTGATCGACATGGTCGGATGTGACTGGTACTCGGCGATCGCCTGCTTCGACCCCATGTCGTGTCCCGACGAGAACAGCGCGCCGGTGCCGCCCAGGATGACCACGCGACAGGTGTCGTCGGCCTCGGCCCGCAGGAACGCAGCGTCGAGCTCCACGAGCAGTCCCCGGTTCTGTGCGTTTCTGGCCTCGGGACGGTCGAGGAGGATGCGCACGATGCGCCCATCGTCGTGGGTCTCGTAGCGCAAGAACTCGTAGTCCGACATCGGTGTCCCCCTTGTGGTGGTCCCCCGACCACCGGTCAAACATGACGCGAGTGTCAGAATAGTTCGATCTCGTCGACCAGGCCCCACCGTCGCGCCGTCGCCGCGTCGATCGTGCGTCCCGTGGTTGCGAGCCACGCCGTGCGATGCCGACCCATCCGACGCACGAGACTGACCGTTCCGCCGGCGCCCGGGATCAGCCCAAGCCCCAACTCCGGCAGCACGAAGGTCGCATCGGGATGCGCGATCACGCGGCCCGCGCACGCCGCCAGCTCCACCCCCGAACCTGCGCAGGGCCCCTGCATCCACACCGTCGTGCGGTGGCGCAGGCGCAGCAACCGCACCGCGATCGATCGTTCGAGGCGCACCAGGTGCGCGGATGCCGGGTCTGGCGCCGTGCCGAACTCGTCGAGGTCACCGCCGCTGCAGAAGCTCGCGCCGTCGCCGCGCAGCTCGAGGTGAAGGCCCGGGTCGGCAGCGACGATCGCGAGCGCCTCGACCAGCTCGTCGCGCTGGGCCCGGTCGTGCGCATTGCGCCGGCCGGGGCGTTGCAGCGTCACGCTCAGCACGCCGTCGCGGCGCTCCATTCGCAGCCGTGGCGTCGGCGAGGAGACGCGAGCTCGCACCCGTCGATCCGCCCGCCAGGCACGATGCTCCGGCCCACCCTGCAGCGCGGCGAACACCGCCGATTCGAGCTGGAGCCCCTCGGCGATGGGTCGCGATTCCGCCCCGCGCAGCACCACCGCGAGCGCCGCGGCGGCGAGGGGCGACCGGGCGGTGGCCAACTCGATGTCGAGCTGCTCGCCGGCCTCGGCGATCTCCGCGTCGGCGAGCGGCGCAACCCCCGGCGCCGAGAGCGGACAGTCGGGTGTGGCCAGCACCATCGTCGGCACCAAGGCGAGCCGCTCGACAGCGGCATCGATCCGGCCGGAATCGGTGCTCGGCGGGGCCGACAGCAGCACCAGCTCGCCCGCCACGTCCGGTTCGGTCGGGGCGAGCAACGCGGCGACCAGGTCATCCCCCGACCGCACCGAGCGCCGCATCGGCGGACCGTACCATGCCAAGCTCGGCCCGTGACCTCGATCGTTCCGGGCGCCGACGCGCTGCCCCAATGGGCCGACCGGCTCGCCCGAGCGACTGCGAGTTGGGGCCGCGAGGTGCGAGTCGACCCGTTCGAGCTCATCGACCAGCGCGCCCGCTCGCGCGGCTTGGGACCCACCGGCTGGGCCGCAGGGGGGCGGGTGAGCTGCGGCGGCGCCACCCGACTCGTCCCGTGCCGCGACGGCTGGGTCGCCGTGTCGCTCGCCCGGGCGAGCGACGTCGAGGCGATCCCCGCATGGATCGCACTGCTCGGCACCGCCTCCCCCGCATCGGACTTGGCGGAGGCGCTGGCCGCGGCGGACGGCGCGACGATCGCGGCGACGGCCGAGCTCCTCGGCCTGCCGGTGGGCGTGCTCGCCGAGCGCGCACCCTCTCCCGATTGCGGGGTTGTCGTCCACGCCCTTCCCGATCGCCCCACGGCCGGCCGCCCGGAGAGCGGCACACGAGGGCCCATCCGCGTGGTCGACCTGAGCGCGCTGTGGGCCGGCCCCCTCTGCGGTGCAATGCTGGCGCGGGCCGGGGCCGAGGTGGTCAAGGTCGAATCACCGCGGCGGCCCGACGGCGCACGCCGCGGCGACCCCGCCTTCTTCCGATCGCTGAACCGCCACAAGACCTCCCGGTCGGTCGACCTCGCCACCGAGGCCGGGCGGTCGCACCTTCGGACGCTGCTGACCGGCGCCGATGTGGTGATCGAGTCGAGCCGGCCGCGTGCGCTCGCCCAGCTCGGGCTCGATGCCGAGTCGATCGCCCGCCCCTCCGGCCGACCGCACGTGTGGGTGTCGATCACGGGCCACGGGCGGGCGTCCGGCCGCGTGGCCTTCGGCGACGACGCGGCGGTCGCCGGCGGCCTGGTCGCGCACGGGCCCGGCGGCCCGTGCTTCCTGGGCGATGCCATCGCCGATCCGCTGAGCGGGATCGCCGCGGCGACCGCCGCCGCCGAACTCGTGGCCGCTGGACGGAGCGGGCTCGTCGATGTGGCCATGGCGGGCGTCGCGGCCTCGTTCGCTCCGCGCCGAGCACCCACATGACCGATGCACCGCCGACGACAGTCGTCGACGCGACGCTGCTGGGAGCGACCGTTCCCGGGGTCGGCCCGGAGCGGCGCGTCGACGTGCGGATCGAACACGGCCGCGTCGCCGCGATCGCGGCGCACCTCGACCGCAGCGACACCGACGTGACCGACGCACGCGGCGGCCTGCTGATCCCGGGGCTGCACGACCATCACCTGCATCTCCTCGCGATGGCGGCGACGCGCTGGTCGCTCGACGTGTCGGCCGCCGCCGACGGCGCGGCGTTCGACGCGGCGATCCGAGCAGCCAGCTCGACAGCGGCGCCGACCGACTCGCCGTTCGAATCGCCGGGGTGGCTGCGCATCGTCGGCTACGACGAGCGCCTCGGCCCGCTGGACCGCGACCGGCTCGACCGGCTCGCGCCGCATCGGCCGGTGCGGGTCCAACACCGCTCGGGCGCCGCCTGGATGCTCAACGGCGAGGCACAGCGCCTGACCGGCGCTGCCGAGGCATCGGGCTGGGTCTTCCGCTACGACGATGCCCTGGGCGCGCGCTGGCGTGACAACCGGGGCGACGACCTCGCGCACGCGCTGCGCGACGTCTCGACCTCCCTCGCGTCGATGGGCGTCACCGGCGTGACCGACGCGACCCCCTTCGCCGATGCGAGCGCGTTCGACGTGCTGGCCGCGGCGCGGCGCAGCGGCGACATCGCCCAACACGTCACGGTCACCGGCGGACCGGCGCTCGCGACCACGAGCGCGCCCGCCGGCCTCGACCGCGGCCCGGTCAAGCTCGTCGTGCGCGACGACGCGCTCCCCTCGCCCGACGAGCTCGCGATGCACATCGACGCCGCGCACCGAGCGAGCCGGTGCGTCGCCGTCCACTGCGTGACGCGCGTGGCGGCCGTGGTCGCGCTCGCGGCGTGGCGTGCGGCCGGCCACCTCCCCGGCGACCGGATCGAGCACGGGTCGGTCCTGCCGTCGGAACTGATCGACGACCTCGCCGGGCTCGGGCTGACCGTCGTGACCCAGCCGGCGTTCGTGGCCGCCCGCGGCGACCGCTACCTCGCCGACGTCGACCCCGACGACATCGCGCACCTCTACCGGTGCGGGTCGCTCATGGCGGCGGGCGTCGGCGTGGGCGGCTCGACCGACGCGCCGTACGGGCCGGGCGACCCGTGGCAGGCCATGCGCGCCGCTACCACGCGCACCACGCGATCGGGCGCGGTGTTGGGCCACGCCGAGCGCGTCACTCCGGGCGTCGCGCTCGACCTCTTCCTCACCTCGCCGTCGGACCCCGGCGGTCGGCCGCGCCGAGTCGCCGTCGGCGCCGTCGCGGATCTGTGCCTGCTCGATGCACCCGAGGCAGCGGCGTTCGCCGACCTCGACAGCGCACGCGTCGCGGCCACATGGATCGACGGCCGGCGCGTTCACGGCGACGGCTGACCGGCAGGCCGATACAGTCCCACGACGACGAAGGGGGTCGTTGTGTCGGATTTCTCCGCGTGGATGCTCACCCGCGACGAGGACGGTCACCAACAGGTCCGTTGGGCCGCGCTGGACGAGGCCGACCTGATGGATGGCGACGTCACCGTCGACGTCAGCCACACCACCATCAACTACAAGGACGCGCTGGCGCTGACCGGCGCGTCGCCCGTGGTCCGGCGCTGGCCGATGATCCCCGGTATCGACTTCGCGGGGACCGTCCGCAGCTCAAACACGGCGGGGATCGCCGTGGGTGACCGCGTCGTGCTCAACGGCTGGGGCGTCGGCGAAACCCATCTCGGCGGCTACTCCCAGCGTGCCCGCGTCCCCGGCGATTGGCTTGTCGGCTTGCCCGCCGCATTCAGCCCCGAACAGGCGATGGCCATCGGCACCGCGGGGTACACGGCGATGCTGTGCGTGCTGTCGCTCGAACGCCACGGAGTGACCGCCGGGGACGGACCGGTGCTCGTGACCGGCGCCGCCGGCGGTGTCGGCAGCATTGCGGTCGCTCTGCTCGCCGCGGCCGGCCACGAGGTGATCGCCTCCACGGGGCGCACCGAGGAGGAACCGTATCTGCGCGGGCTCGGCGCAGCGAGTGTGATCGATCGGGCCGAGCTCAGCGGCCCGGCGCGGCCTCTGGCGAAGGAACGCTGGGCTGCCGCCGTCGACTGTGTGGGGAGCCATACGCTCGCCAACGTGCTCGCCGGTACGCACTACGGCGGCACGGTCGCCGCGTGCGGTCTCGCCCAAGGCATGGACCTGCCATCGTCGGTCGCGCCGTTCATCCTGCGCGGCGTCACGCTCGCCGGCGTCGACAGCGTGATGGCACCGGCGCCGCGCCGGCACGAGGCGTGGGGGCGGCTGGCAACCGACCTCGACGCCGGGGCGCTCGCCGCGGCGACGACGGTCCGCCCGCTGTCCGAGGCGCCCGAGGTCGCTCCCGACCTGCTCGCCGGCCGGGTACGCGGCCGCGTCGTGTTCGTCGTTCCACAGGACTGAGGAGGTCACCATGTTCGATCCGTCCGGTCGCCGGGTGCTCATCACCGGCGCGTCGTCGGGGCTCGGAGCGGCGCTCGCCATGGGACTCGCCCAGCAGGGCGCGGTGATCGGGCTGGCCGCTCGCCGCCCCGACCGACTCGACGCGGTGCTTGCCGAGGTACGCCGCCACTCCCCCGACAGCCGCGCCTGGGTGGTCGACCTCGCCGACCTCGACGGGATCGACGCCTTCGCCCGCACCGCGGTCGACGACCTCGGCGGGTTGGACGTGCTGGTGAACAACGCCGGCATCCCGAAACGCCGCTGGGCGTGGAATCACCGGCCGGACGAGATCGCCGACGTGCTGCGCATCAACGTGGAATCGCCCATCCGGCTGACCACGGCGTTACTCGGCGACCTCGCGGCGAGCAACGGTCACGCGGTGTTCATCGGGTCGGTCGCCGCGCGTCTCGCACCGCCGAACGAGGCGGTGTACTCGGCGTCGAAGGCGGCGATCACCGCGTACGCGGAGGGACTGCGGGTCGATCTCGGCGTGGCCGGGTGCCCGGTCGGCGTGCACGTCGTGCAGCCGGGCGTGCTCGCCACGGAGCTGTTCGAACTCCCCGACAACGATCCGTCGCTGTCCGACATCGAGCCGCTGCCGCCGGCCGCGATCGTCGATGCGGTGCTGGGTGTCCTCGCGAGCGGCGCAACCGAAGCGTTCGTGCCGGAGTGGTTCCGGGACCTCCCGGCGGTGAAGGCCGGCAACCTCGACGGATTCCTGCAGGGGGCCGTGGAGTACACCACCGGGCGGATCGAGACCCTCGGCATCGCCCCGCCCGAGCCGCCCACCTGAGTCAGGGCCGGTCGGTGTCGGGCTCCAGACGCAGCGCGCCCTCCGGACACGCGGCGACCGCACGGCGCACACGATCGTCCGCCTCGCCCGCGGCCTCGCCCGTCGCCTCATCCAACGCCTCGTCCACGACCTCGCAGTGACCCAGCTCGTCGGGAAGAAACGTCAGCGGTGCGAGCGCGTAGCACCGGCCGTGCCCCACGCAGGCGTCGACGTCGAGGCGGATCCGGGCTGCCACGTCACGCCACCGGAGCGGCGACGGGGAACGACAGCGGCAGCCGTTCGATCTCACGGATTCCCGGCGAGTAGGCGAGCTCGGCGCCCGCCTCGAGCTCGTATTCGGGGAGCCGCCGGTGCCATTCCTCGAGCGCGATCTGCAGCTCCAGCCGGGCGAGGTGTGATCCGAGGCACCGGTGTGGGCCGCCGCCGAAGCTCAGGTGTCGGTTCACGTCGCGGTCGGGATCGAACCCGCTCGCACTGTCGCCGAACTCCGACGGGTCGGTGTTGGCGGAGCCGAGCATGATGATCGCCGTGTCGCCCGCCGCCATCGACACGCCGTGCAGCTCCACCGGCTCGGTGAGCACGCGGAGGATCTGCATGACGGGGGTCTCCATCCGGAGCAGCTCCTCCACCACCGCCGGCGTGTCCTCGGGGCGGTCCACGAGCCGTCGCCGCATCGCCGGGGTGCGCGCCAGGTAGGCGAGCGAGCAGTCGAGCGTGGAGGTGACGGTGTCGAGACCGGCCAGGATGAACAGGAAGCAGATGTCGAGCATCTCCTCGTGCGACATGGTGCGACCGTCGGTCTCGGTGGTGATGAACCGGCTGATCAGGTCGTCGCCCAGGTTGGCGCGACGATCGGCCAGGACCTGCTCGAAGTAGTCGTACACGGCACGACCGGCGGCGTGGCGGCGCCGCATCGCTTCCTCGGGCTCGAGCAGTCCGCCGCCCGGCCTGATGATCTCGTCCTTCCAGTGCAGGAAAGTCGGCAGGTCGTCGAGCGGCAGATCGGTGATCTGCAGGAACACCTGGCACGGCAATGGGACGGTGAACTCGGCGTGTGCGTCGACGGTTCCTCGGCCGATGAACCGGTCGATGACCTCGTGCACCACCCGCCGGATCTCGGGTTCGAGCGCCGCGACCTCGCGCGGTCCGAGCGTCGGATCGATCACGCGGCGATACCGGGCGTGGTCGGGCGGGTCGATCTGCAGCGGGATGAGTGGTCGCTCCTGGCCGATGTCGACCGCCACCAGGTCGGAGCTGAAGATCTGCGGGTTCCGCAACGCCCAGCGCACGTCCTCGTAGCGGCTGATGATGTGGGCGCCGAGCCCCGCCATGCCCTCCATCGTCGCGACCGGGCACTGTTCGCGCAGCTTGTCGTAGAACGGCACGGGATCGGCCGCGACCCACGGCAGGTACGGGTTGGCCTCGCCCGTCTCCGGGTTCACCGCCTCGGTCGGATCCATCGCTTCTCCTGTCCCGTTGTCACGCCCGCGGCGTTTCTGACACGTGCGTCATGTTAGGCGGTCATCGGGCCGGATCGATCAGTACCTTGATCGCACCGCTCGTCGCCTGATCGGCCAACGCGGCGAAGGCGGCCTGCCACTCGGTCAGGGCGAACGTGTGCGTGATCATCGCCCGCAGGTCGACGCGGCCCGCCGCCGCCAGGTCGAGGTAGTGCTCGATGCCGTGGCGGCGCTCACCGTCGATCGTCTCCATGCCGAAGGCATTCGACCCGACGAGCGACACCTCCTTGAAGTACAGCGGGCTCCACTCCCACCGCGACGGAGCGTGAACCCCGCTCTTCACGAGGGTGCCGTGCGCCCGGAGCACCCGAACGCCCACCTCCATCGTCTCGGGTTTCGCAATCGTGTCGTATACCACGTCAACCCCGCCCGGATGACACATCGGCAGACCGCCGAGCCCCTCCATGGTCGGCCGGAGCACCCCTCCCGACCACGCAGCGATCGCCTCGACCAGCGCAGCCCGGTCGTCGCCGCCCGCCGAGCGGAACACTGCGTGCGCACCGAGGCGAACCGCCAGGTCGGCCTGGCTGTCGAAGCGCGCGACCACCCCGACCTCGACCTCGGGAAACAGCGTGCGCAGGATCGCGATCGCGGACGCACCGAGCGACCCGGCCCCCCACACGAGCACGCGCCCGGAGCGGGGCGGCGGATGCCGCGTCACGCTGTGGAGCGATACGGCGAACGGGTCGGCCAACACCGCCGCATGATCATCGATCGCCTCGGGCACGGGGAACAGCATCGACGAGTGGGCGGGGAGCAACTCGGCGTACCCACCGGTGGCGTCGCTCGACACGCCGGTGTGGATGCCGGCGCTCAGATCGCCCTCGGTGAAGCTCCAGCACAGGCTCAGATCGCCCGCCTCGCACGCCGGGCAGATCGGCGAGACGCCGCGGGTCACGCAGGTGAGCCACGGGTTCAGCACCACGCGATCGCCGATATCGAATCCCTCGGCCGCGGGCCCGGCCGAGTGCACGACCCCGACCACCTCGTGGCCGAGCACCTGGGGGAACGTGGCGAACCCGCTCATCGCGCTGTCGGTGTCGCCGTCGAAGTCGAGCAGGATCTGCTTGGAATCCGACCCGCAGATCCCGGTTCGCACCGGGCGCACCACGTACCAATCGGGACGCAGCGGCACGGCATCGGCCACCTCCTCCAGCGCACACGGCGTGACGCCGAGGTTGCGCAACAGCCGCCCGGCCCCCGGCGGGACGTCGAAATGCTGCGGCCTGGTCCCGAACACGAGTGCCTTCACGCATCCCCCTCGCGGCGAGCGGCGAGCGGCGCCGACGACCGAGGCCATATTCTGACACTCGTGTCACCTTCGCGCCGCCCGTCGCCACCCGTCACGATCGGTCTCGATGTCGGGACCACGTCGGTGAAGGCGATCGCCGCCGACGAAGACGGCACGGTGCTCGCCCGCGCCCGCGTCCCTCACGCGTTGCACACGCCGACTCCCGGGGCCTTCGAGCACGACATCGATCGCGCCTGGCGCGCCGATGTGTTGGAGGCGCTCGAACAGGTCAGCCGGGGTCTCGATATCGCCGCGGTCAACGTAGGGGCGATGATCCCGTCGCTCGGTGCGGTCGACGGCACGGGCCGAGCCGTAGGACCGGGCCTGCTCTACGGCGATCATCGGGGCGACCGCTCGCCCGGAACACCCGCATGGGAGGCGCTCCGCGGAGCCAGTGCGGGCGGCGATCCGGCGGCGGAGTTCGGCGACTGGGGCGAACTGGTCGCGTTCCTCCGGTGGCATGCTCGCAACACGCCCGGGGCCGCCGGCTTCTGGCCGGCGCAGGCGGTCGCCAACCACGCGCTCACGGGCCGCGCCGCGATCGACTCGACCACGGCGACGTGTGCGCTCCCGCTGTTCAACTGGACGGGCTGGGACGCCGACCTCGCAGCCGAGCTCGGCGTGAGCACGGCCGCCCTTCCCGACATCGTGCCCGGCGTCCGGCCGATCGGGAGAGTGCGCGACGGGCTCGCGGGTGCTGGCGCGCCGGTGGGCGGCGGCACGATCGATGCGCTCGGCGAGCAGATCGTCGCCGGGGCCGACGAGCCCGGCGACGTGCTCGTCATCTGCGGCGGCACGCTCATCACCTGGGCGGTCGCCGCGCAGGAGGCCGCCGTTCCCGGACTGTGGACGGTGCCGCACACGGCGCCCGGGACCTTCCTCATCGGTGGGCCGAGCAACGCCGGCGGGCTGTTCATCGATCACGTCACGCGGTGGCTCGGAGGCGATGCCGGCGATGCACAGGCGCACCTGCCCGACGACCTGCCCATCTGGCTCCCGTACCTGCGCGGCGAACGCACGCCGTTGCAGCGCCCCGATCTCCAGGCCTCCATGCACGACGCGTCGCTGCACCACGGCGCCGAGCACGTGCGCGTCGCGGCCTTCGAGGCGACCGGCTTCGTCGTGCGCCGCCACCTCGAACTCGCCGCACCCTTCGGCGTGCGTCCTCGACGGATCGTCGCCACCGGCGGTGGAGTGCGTTCGCGGGTCTGGATGCAGTGCCTCGCCGATGTGACGGGGCTTCCCGTCGACGTGGTCGCCGTGCCCGAGGGCGCTGCGCTCGGCTCGGCGTTCATCGCACGCTGCAGCGCGGGGCTCGAATCATCGCTGACCGACGCCCGCCGATGGGCGCGAACCTCCCACCGTGTCGAGCCCGACGCGACGCGGCGCGACGGCACCGATCGGCGTTACCGGCGGTTCCTGGCCCTCAGCGATGCCGCGGTCGAGCGGCTCACGGGCTCGCCAGGAATTCGAAGTGCTGGACCTCCACCATGATCGGCAGCCGATAGCGCACGTAGAACGAGTGCAACCGCAGCACGCCGGCGAAGTCCTCCTGCGCCGGGTCGATCAACTCGACCTCGCCGGGCAACCGGTCGCGCCAGGCGGCGGCACGCCGCGCGACCTCGTTGAAATCGGCGAGTGTCGAGACCGACACGCCCACGTGATCTCCGACCGGTGCGCGCATGGGCTCGTCGTTGCCGACGATGAAGAAGAACTGCTCGTGGGTGTGCAGACCGAGCACGAGACGGGCCCGGTCGACCGTCATCTCGGCGTGTTCGGCGGCTCCCAACAGGTCGCCGTAGAACGCGACGATGTCGCGGCGACCGGCTTCGTCGAGCAGGTCGCGCTCCACCGACACGGCGATGTGGTTGAAGCGCGGGGGCTTCGTGAACGCGGGTCCCGTCATGGATGCACCTCCGGATTCGGTTGCACGAGGACCTTCCCCGCGGTTCGCCCAGCGGCGAGTTCCACCATCGCGCTCACGAGCCCGTCGAGCGCGACCGCACCCGGTTCGATCAGCGCTGCGGTGGGGATGCGGCCGCCCGCGAGCAACGCGAGCGCCGCCTCGAACCCGCCTGCGTCGTAGGTGAACGCGCCGGTGATCACCACCTCGTTCAGCAGGATCCTGTTGGGATCGAACCGCGGCGGCTCGATGCCGGCGCCCACCAGCACGAGCCGGCCGGTCCGTCGCAGCTGCGCCAGCCCGGCCTCCATCGCCGACGCCTTGCCCGAGCATTCGAGCACCACGTCGACGGCGGCGTCGACGATGCGGCTCGGCTCGGCGATCGACGGCACCTCGAGCGCGTCGGGCGGCAGCAGGCTCGTCGCTCCGAGCGCCCCGGCGAGCGCTCGGCGGGCGTCGACCGGCTCCACGCACACGATGTCGCGTACGCCCCGGGCCGCCATCGCGGCGATGGCGAGCGCGCCGATCGGCCCGGCGCCGAGCACCATCACCCGGTCACCCGCCACCACGCCACCCTGGGTCAGCGCGTGGAGTGCAACCGCGAGCGGCTCGGCGAGCGCCGCGGCGCGCCGATCGAGCCCCGCCGGCAGGGCGAGCAGCTCGGTGGCACGCACCACGATGCGCGTCGCGAACGCGCCGGTAGTCGCCGTCTGACCGGGAGCGTCCCGCTCCTCGCAGAGCGCCGGCCGGCCGGCCCGACACATGACGCATCGTCCGCATCGCTCGCTCGGCCCGCCCACCACCGCGTCGCCGGGGCGCCACGCCGTCACGTTCTCCCCGACAGCCGCGACGCGGCCGACCCACTCGTGGCCCTGCCACGTGCCCGGCCGCGCCCAGCCCTCGAGCACCAGGTGCAGATCGCTGCCGCAGATCCCGCAGAGATCGACCTCACACACGACCTCGTCCGGCCCCGGCGCGGGCGCTGCGACATCGCACACGTCCACGCGGCCGGGGCCCCGCAGCATTGCGACCCGCATCGTCGGCTCCCGCATCGTCGGCTCCGGCATCGTCGGCTCCATGTCAGCCCGCCAGCAGGGTCGCCGCACGGTGCGAGAGTGCGGCAAGGGTCAGGGTCGGGTTGTAGCCCGTGGAGGTGACGAAGACCGACGAGTCGCAGACCACCACGTTGTCGAGGTCCCAGAGTCGCTGCTCGGGGGTGACGACGGAGGTGGCCGGGTCGATGCCCATGCGAGCGGTGCCCATCACGTGGCGGCTGGCGGGGGCGATGCCCAGGGGGTTCGCGGCCGCGTGCGCTCCGAGGTCGCCCTGGGGCGGCGATGTCGAGGTGAACGCGACCTCGGCCCCGGCGTCGAGCAGGATCGCCTCGTGCACCGGGCCCGCGTACGCCGACGCGACGAGTTCGTGGCGATGCGGCGCGTAGGTGACCCGGCCCGCGGGCATCCCCCAGACGTCGCGAACCGACGGATCGAGATCGATGCGGTTGGCGGCCTGGGGCAGATCCTCGCCCTGCATGGTGAACACCCACATGCGCCGCCGGATCGCACTGTCGCGCATCGACGCGGGGTGGTGCGCTCCCGGCCCGTAGGTGGTCGCCTCCTCGACCGGCGCGTTGGCGCCGCCGTGCTCCACCACTCCGCCGCGCACCCACGCCAAGCCGGCGGCCGCCGCGACGCGACGCAGCTCCGGCGTGTCGATCATCAGGTCGTCGTGCAGGTGGGTCACGCTGCGGCCACGCTCGCCGCCCACGGAGTGCGGGAACCAGCCCACCGTGAAGGTCTGGTAGTGGTAGGTGAGGTAGCGGCCGACCGCGTCGCCGCCGATCCCCTGACGCAGCAACAACCGCGGTGTCTCGAAGGCGCCCGCGGCGAGGACGACCGCGCGGGACGCACGCAGCTCGCGCACGGGCGGATCCGGACACACGGTCAGGTCGAGGTAGCGCACGCCCGTCGCGCGCCTGCCTGCAGGGTCGAGCACCAACTCGGTCACATACGCCTCGGGCACGATGCGACACCGGCCGGTTCGAAGTGCCCGAGCCAGGGCAGCGATCGGGTCGCCCTTGGCGTGGATCGCGCACCCGTAGCCGCTGCAGTAGCCGCAGTCGACGCACGCCGGACGGTCGTCGTACGCCACGCTGTTCACGCCCGTCGGGGCACGGTACGGGTGGAGCCCGGCCCGCTGCGCGGCCGCGGCGCTCACCAGCGCGGTGGGCATGTCGTCGCCCGGCGGCATCGGGTACGGGCCGGAGCGCCACGCGGCGAACGGGTTGGCGCCGGCCTCTCCGGCCACGCCGAAACTCGCCTCGGCCGCGGCGTAGTGGGGTTCCAGATCGTCGTAGCCGATCGGCCAGTCCTCGATGCGTGCGCCGTCGATCGGACCGCGGGCGCTCAGCAGCGCGAAGTCCTCCTCGCGAAACCGGGGCAGCTTCGCGTCGGCGTGCACGCCGCCCCCGCCGACCGTGGACGGCAGGTTGTTCACCTCGCCGACCAACAGGCGGTCGCCGTCGGCCTCGCTGCGGCGGTAGCTGCGCGGTTCGAGCAGCGGGTCCGGGCCGAGCAGATGTCGACGCACCGCCGCGATCTCGTCGTTCGCGAAGTGGCGGAGCGGCTCGAACGGCGCCTGCAGATCGATCAGGTGGTTGCGCCCCTTCTCCACCACGATCACCGACCAGCCGGCCGCGGTGAGCACCTCCGCGGCCGTTGCACCGCCGGGGCCGGACCCGATGATGATCGCGTCGCAGTCGGTCATGGGTCGCTCCTCGCGGGCGGGAACAGCGGCTCGGGAAACCCGACTGCCACCCACGCAGCGCCCTCACGGTTGCCGCCGTAGGCAGGGTCGCCGTAGCTCGATTCGCAGGCGTGTTCGAACGCCACGCGCCGGTCGGCATCGTCGTCGGCCCCACGGGCGATCCGCGCGTACACCGAGCGCCAGGCGTCGATGCGCAGCCGCCAGGCGTGACGCTCCCACGGTCCCGGGTCGAGCCACGCCGGCCCGTCGCCCGCCCACGTTCCGGGTGCGGCCCAGATGCGGGGCGGCTCGTGGTCGAACGCCCCGAGCAGCCGCTCGACGTACTCGACGGCGCCCCACTCGACCGAGCCGGGTACCGCCGCGTCGAGCGTCGCGGCGATCGCTTCGCGTTCCGCCGGATCGAAGCCGAACATCACGGGTTCTCCCGCACCCACCGGTAGACCCCGGCCATGTCACGGTTGACGCGTTCGGGGAGCGGCTGGATCTCGCCCCCCATGGCACGGGTGCCCCACACGATCTTGGCCGTGCGCTCCACCAGGGTGGCCAGGTGCAGCGCCTTGGCCGGCGTCGCGCCGCACGTCACGAGGCCGTGGTTGGCGAGTAGCACGGCGCCGCGGTCGGCGAGACGGCCGGCGACCTCGTCGCCCAGTTCGGCGGTGCCCGTCCCGCGATAGTCACAGCACGGCACATCGCCGCCGACGTACACGACGACCTCCTCGATCACGGCCGGGATCGCCTCGTGCGCCACGGCGAACATGGTGGCGTACACCGCGTGCGTGTGGATGACCGCACCCAGCTCCGGGTACCGCCGCAGGGCCGACAGGTGCAGGTCCTTCTCGGTCGTGGGCGATCGGTGGCCCGACAGGACCGTCCCCGACTCGTCGAGCACGACCAGGTCGTCGAGGGTCATCGTGTCGTACGCGACCGATGACGGCGTCAGGCACACACGCCCACCCGGCAGGCGTCCCGAGATGTTGCCCGAGGTTCCTTCGACGAGTCCGTCGGCGAGCATGTGTTGGGCAGTCGCGAGCACCTCCTCGGGCGTGGTGGTCGGCGACGTTGGGGTCTCAGGCATGTGTCAGCACCTCTGGGTTCACGAGATTCGACGGGGTCTCGCCGCGCAGCAACGCGCCCAGGCCGTCGGCCATGAGCGCGGTGTGGTTCGCCTCGGTGTCGTAGGTCGCACCGCCGATGTGGGGCGTGAGCACCACGTTGGGCAGACCGCAGAGCGGATGGTCGACCGCGAGGTTCTCTCCCTCGAAATGGTCGAGCCCGGCGGCGCCGAGGTGCCCCGACACCAAGGCCTCGGTGAGCGCGTCGATGTCGTGCAGCGCGGCGCGGGCGGTGTTGAGGTACACCGCGCCGGGCTGCATCCGGGCGATGCGGTCGGCCGAGATCAGTCCGACCGACTCGGGCGTGACCGCGGCGTGCATCGACACCACATCCGCCTCCGACAACAGCTCGTCGAGCGAGTGCGTCGCGTCGGGGGCGAACGGGTCGGCGCTGATGACGGTCGCCCCGAGCCCGGCGAACCGCCAGGCGGCTGCGCGTCCCACGGCGCCCAGGCCGACGATGCCGACCGTTCGGCCGGCGATCTGCCAGCCGCGAAAGCGCTGATACGGAATGGTGCCGTCGCGGTACACCTGCCCGTCGCGCACGTCGCGATCGGCGCCGACGATGCCGCGCGTCGCCGCGAGCAGCAGCGCAACGGCAAGCTCGGCGACACCGTCCGCGTTGCGCCCGGGTGCCCGCAGCACCGGGATTCCGGCCGCCGTCGCCGCCGCGACATCCACGTTCGTCGGGTCGCCCCGGGTGGAGCCGACGGCGACGAGTGGCAGGTCGAAGACCGGCCCCTTGCACGAGTCGGCCTCGCAGATCACCACCGTTGCGCCAACCTCGGCGGCGCGTTCGGCGAGCTGCGCGGCGTTGTAGAGCCGGAGCGGCTCGTGGTCGATCCACGGGTCGAGGACGACCTCGCCCAGCGCCCGCAACCGGCCGAGCCCTTCCCCGCGCAGCGGTGCGGTCGACAGGATCACCTGCTCGGTCATCGGGTACCCCTCTCCGAATGTGGCGCGCCTTCGCCCGCCTGCGCGTCTTCGCCCACCTGCGCCTCGGTCGGCAACTCCACGGTCACGGTCGCCTTTGCCATCACCGCGTCGTCCTGATTGGTCAGCGTCACGAGCACCACCGCCAGGTGACGGCGACGCTCGGCCCGGGTCTCGACGACCTCGCCCGCGACGAACGTCGCATCGCCGGTGAAGGCCGGGTTGCGGTACTGCGCCGAACTGTGGCGCACCAGCCCCCACTCCCCCGCCCAGCCGGCGACGTAGTCGAGGATCCACGCGCCCATCGACGCGCCGTAGCCGTAGCCCCGCGGCATCCCGACGTGGCGCGCCCAGCGCGGTTGCAGGTGGCCCCGCGACGGGCCGTAGTAGGCGCCGTCGGTGAGCTCGGGGTTGACACGCTCCATGCGGCGGTCGCCTTCGAAGCCCGCCATCTCCTTGGTGTAGCCGAGCGCCTCGGCGCGCACGTTGGTCGGACCTTTCGCCGTGGCGCCCCACGTGGTCATCGGGTACGCGCGCCATTCCGTGGTGAAGCTCGCCAGGCTGTGCGGGCCCAGGATGTGTTCGGCCAGGCGATCGCCCACCGCGACCTGCTCCCACGTGCGCGGCGCGTGCGCGAGCTGCTGGATCTGATCGATGAACGCGAGCTTGCGTTCCTCCAGGCGGGCGAGCTGCTCGTCGGTCCACGCAGGCTCTGCGGGCTCGTCGAACAGCCCCTTCTCCTTGGCCCGGCGCGGGCGGTACCGAATGGCGGTCGAGCGCTGCAGCGCCACCCGCTCGCCGCGCTGGTTGATGTAGAGGGTGTCGCCGCGCTGGAAGCACGTCGGCCCGGCGAACCGGGTGTCGGTGACGCGGTAGTCGAAGGGCATGCGATGGCACACGAGGTGGTCGCCCGGCTCGATCCTCGGGCCGAAGAACCACCAGTCGTCGCCGCCGAAGATCAGGTGCGAGTCGGGGATGCGGCCCACCTGGGCCGGTGAGCACCCGTGCGAGGTGTCGGTGGCGACGGTGAACGACTGCGGTGCAACCAGGCGACCGAACCGGCTCGCGGCGGCCCATCGCTCGTCGTAGTGCAGCGGGTTCGGGTAGTGCATCGCCTGCACCCAGCGGCGGATGTCGTTGGTCGCCACGGGCTCCTTCAGCTCGCCCGGCTCCATCGGCACGCCCATGTAGTGGGCCAGATCGGACACGTCCAGGGTCGGGTCCCAGGATTCGTCGTCAGGCATCATCGGTCTCCTGCGGTCGCAGAGTTGGAACGGTCCGGGCCCGCGGCCGCGGCAAGCCGGGCGACCGCCATGGCGCGCAGCACGTCGTCGCGCACCTTCGCGTCGGTGCCCGTCATCGGCATGTCCGCCTCGTCGACCACGAGCACGTGGCGCGGCACCTTGTAGGCCGCGACGAGCGGGCGCAGGAACTCGCGCACACCGTCGGCGTCGAGCGTCGAGCCGCCGCGGAGCACCACGCACGCGACGACCGCCTCGCCCAGTCGGGCGTCGGGCACGCCGATGATGCGACTCAGCGTGATCTCGGGCAGGCGCCGCAGTTGCACCTCGATCTCGGCGGGCGCCACGTTCGCGCCGCCGGTCTTGATCATCTCGGTGGTGCGCCCTTCGAAGTGCAGCACCCCCTCGGCGTCGACACAGCCGAGGTCGCCCGTGTGGAAGAAGCCGTCGTCGTCGATCGGGGCGGCACCGTCGAGGTAGCCGAGCATGAGGGTCGGCCCCGCGACTGCGATCTCGCCGGTCTCGCCCACCCCCGCAGGCCGACCGTCGGACGGGTCGACAATGCGCACCCGCGTGCCCGCCACGATCGGTCCGGCGCCGATGCGCATGCGCTCGCGGCTCGTGGTGCTGGCGTAGCCGCTCACGAACGCGCACGTCTCGCTCAGCCCGTATCCGACCGGCATGTTCCAGCCCGGATCGCCCGTGACGCTGGGGTGGCGAGAAAAGGCCGACTTGCCGTACACGCAGCGCAAGGCCGACAGGTCGGTCCCTGCCCACGCGGGGTGCTCGGCGAGCGCGGCCGTTTGGTGGGGAAGGGTATAGGGCTCGGTGACGCGCTCGCGTGCCATCAGGGCCAGGGCCTCGCCTGCGTCGAACACCTCGTGCATCACCCAGCAGCCGCCCGCGGCGAGCGTTGCGCCCATGGCCGTGTTGAGCCCCGCGGTCCAGAAGAGCGGCAGCGCGCTGTACATGCGGGTCTCGGCGCCGCGCCCGAAGATCGCCGCTTGGAGCCACGACTGCAGGCACACGGCACGATGCGAGTGCAGGATCGCCTTGGGGCGACTCGTCGTGCCGGATGTGAAGATGACGAGCGCCGGATCGTCGGGTCCCACGCGGGTGTCGAGCCCGGCGGCGTCGAGCCCGGCCGCGTCGAGCCCGTCACCGGCAGCGAGCCCGTCACCGGCAGCGAGCAGCTCGTCCCAAGCCGCCGACGCAATCGACACGACGCGCGGCGCACGTCCCGGGGCGGCCGCCATCTCGCGGGCGATGCCGGTCACCTCGTCGGCCAGTTCGCGCCGCCGCAGCCGCGGTTGCGTGAGGACGAGCGAGGCGCCGGTCCGCTCGATCATGGCGGCCAGTTCGGCGCGGCTCGCAAAGGTCGACATGGGCGCCGCGACGGCGCCGCTCAGCCCGATCGCGAAGATCGCTGCGACCGTCTCGGGTCTATTGCCCATCACGACGCCGACCGTGTCGCCCGGCGACACGCCGGCCGCCACGAGGCCTCGGGCCAGGCGATGCGCGTCGCCGGCGAGCTCGGCGTAGCTCCGCCGATGCGTCCGCCCATCGTCGAGGGGGTCGTCGAACACGAGCGCCTCGCGGGGCCCGTGCGCGGCGGCCACGTCGCGCAGGAACCCGCCCAGGGTCAGCGCGCCGATGCCGGGCGTCGAGTCGAGCGGCGGGCCCTCGAACGTCGTCATCGCCGCAACCCGTGGGCGAAGAGACCGTCGAACCCGTCGAGAGCGATCGCTTCGGCGAGGTCGGCGACCGCGCGATCGGTGCTGCTCGGCAGGCGGAGCGCCGGCTGCACCATGCGGGCGAGCACCGACACGTCGTACTCGTCGCAAACGCCCGCGGCGCCGTGCAACTGTTGGGCGGTTCGCAGCACCGACCGTGCGGTGTCGAGGGCGTGCAGGCGCAGAGCGAGCACATCCGCGTGCGCGCCGGTTCCGTGCTCGCCGAGGCGCCAGAGCGTGAACGCGGCGAGCTCGCGCAGCCCGGCCACGGCCACCGACGCGTCGGCGATCTGGAACTGCACCGCCTGGAACGCGGCGAGGGGTTTGCCGAATTGCACCCGCGCACGAACGTGTTCCACCGCGAGCCGCACGGCCTGCTCGACCGCGCCCAGCACGGTCCACGCGACCAGCGTCTGCTGCACGAGGATCGCCGCTGTCGCGGTTCCCGCGCTCGCAGCAGGCACCGACCCAGCAGGCACCTGTGCGGCAGGCACCAGTGCAACGGGCACGACGAAGGGCCCGAGTTTCGTGCCGAGCGGTGCACCGCTGGGCACGGCCACTGCGCCGTCGGCCTGCGGACGTCCGGCGAGCGACCCGACCGCCCACTCGGGGAACAGGTCGCCGTGGTCGACGTACGCGCCACCGGCCGGGTCCGTTGCAGCCGGGATGGCGGCGACGGGCCGCCCGTGCCGATCGCGTACCAGCACCGAGGCCAGCGGGTAGGGCAGCGCCACCGCTCCCGCGGCGGCACACATGGCGGCGGCGGCGGCGAGCGAGGTCGCGTCGGCGAGCGGATCGATCTCGCCCACGCCGAGCTGTGCGAGTAGCGGCGCCACGTCGCGCTGTCGCACCGACGGGTCGGCCTCGGCCCGTCGGGTCACGTCGCACCCGCCGAGATCGGCGAACGCCCGCGCCGCGGACTCCCGCAGCTCGATCGCCTCCGGTGGCAGGTCGGGGTTCACGTTTCCCGCCCGCCGAGGACCGACTTGGCCACGATCATCCGCTGCACCTCGATCGTCCCGCTCGAAACGGTCGCCGCCTGGGCGTAGCGCCAGTGGTCCTCGACCGCGCCGTGCAGCGGCGCGGCCGCACCGGCATCGAGACCCCGGTGCTCGATTGCCGACATCAACACGTCGGCCGTGGTCTGGTCGCACTGGGTCACCGCGATGCGTGCGGTCGATGCGACGGCGTCGGGAATCGCCCCGCTCGCCTGCACGTGCACCGTCCGGTAGGCCAGCAGACGAGCGACGCGCACGGCGACGAGCGCTCGAACCCATCCTTGCTGCAGCGACGAAGGAAGCCGGTGCCAGTGCGGTTCGAGTTCGGCGCCGAGCGCCGAGAGCAGACGCTCACATCGGGCGTATCGGGCGATGCCGACGCGCTCGTGGGCCAGCGCCGTGCGGATCACCGACCATCCGCCGCCGATCTCGCCGAGCACGGCATCGGCGCCAGCGGGCACGTCGTCGAAGAACACCTCGTTGAGGTGATGAGGTCCGAGCATCGAGCGAATGGGCCGCACCGTGATGCCGGCCGTGTCCATCGGCACCATGAACATGGTGATGCCGTCGTGTCGCACCCCGTCGCCGACCCGTGCGGCGAGGATGCACCAGTCGGCCATGCCCGCGTAGCTCGTCCAGATCTTCTGGCCCGATATGCGCCAGCCGTCGCCGTCGGGCCGCGCCCGGGTGCGCAGCGACGCCAGATCGGACCCGGCCTCGGGCTCGCTGAACCCCTGACACCAGATCACGTCGCCGGCGGCGATGGGCGGGAGGTGCCGCTCGCGTTGGGCGTCAGTGCCGTAGGCCATAATCGCCGGGCCCACCCAGTTCAGCCCCATGTACTGCGGACCGCGGGGCTCGTGGTGCGCCCACATCTCCTCGCGCACGACGGTCTGATCCCACAGCGATCCGCCACCGCCGCCGAAGCGTTGCGGCCACGACAGCGTGAGCAGATCCTCGTCCGCGAGCCGCCGACAGAAGGCCTGGGTCGCTGCCAGATCGTCGGGGTCGTCGGTGAACGCGCCGAGGAACTCGTCGGGGAAATGGTCCGCCACGAGGGCACGCAAGCGGGCACGAAGCGCCCCGGCGTCCTCCCCGAGATCGAAGTCCATACGGTGGCCCTCCCCGAAACCTGACACGAATGTTAGTCAGGGTTGTACGGTCGGTGTCATGGAGTCGCCGACATCGATCGCCCGGGTGTTCGATCGGGCCTTGGCCGACGACCCTGCCCGCGAAGCACTCGTGACGCGCTCCGCTCGACTCACCTACGGCGAGCTCGACGCCCTCGCCGACCGGGCGGCGTACGCGCTGGCCGACCTCGGCGTCCGGCCCGGCGACCGGGTCGCGGCGTCGCTGCCGAACGAATGGGAGGTGGTCGTCGCGTTCCACGGTGCCATGCGCCTCGGCGCCGTCTGGGTGGGCGTCAACCGCGTGCTCGCCGCTCCCGAACGGCAGTATCTGATCGACGACAGCGGCGCCCGGCTGCTGCTCGCCGAAACCGAGGTCGCCGCGACGGCCGCCCGGGTGACGCCGCTCGACGCGGCCGGCTGGCGCGCCGCACTCGACGCCGCGCCCCACACCCCGTGGACCGGTCCGGCGGTCGACCCCTTTGCGCCTGCCGGGCTCGCGTACACCAGCGGCACGACCGGCCATCCGAAAGGGGCCGTGCACAGCCAGCACAACCTGCTGCTGCCGGGAGCCGTGCTCGTGCAGACCCGCGGGTACGGACCCGCGCTGCGCAAGGGCGATTGCTTCGCGTTCACGATCCTGAACCTCGCCGTACTCACAACGCTGCTGGTCTCGCAGGCTGGGGGCACGTCCATCGTGATGGACCGAATCGATGCGCACGGCGTGGCCGAATGGATCGAACGCGAGCGAATCACCACGTGGAACGGCCCGCCTGCGCTCTTGCATTCCTTGGCCGAGCGCGACGACATCACAGCCGACTCGCTGCGCTCCCTGCGCGAGGTCTGGACCGGTGGTGCCGACTGCCCCGAGTCGATCCGCCGGGCGTTCGAGACGAAGTTCGGCCGTCCGGTACTGGCGACCTACGGGCTGAGCGAGGCGCCGACCGTCGTGTCCATCGATAGCCCCGACGGCTTGCACCGGCCAGGAGCCTCGGGGCGACCGCTCCCCCACCTTCGGGTGCGCATCGCCGACGAACACGGTGCAACGGCGGCGCCCGGCGACACCGGCGAGATCCGCGTGTCGGCCGCCGACGATCGTTACCGCCCAATGCTGGGGTACTGGAATCGCCCGGAGGCGAGCGCCGAGGCGCTCGACCAGGGCGAACTCCGCACCGGCGACCTGGGGTTCCTCGACGACCAGGGGTTTCTGCACATCCGCGACCGCGCCGGTCTGCTGATCATTCGCGGCGGCGCCAACGTGTACCCCGCCGAGGTTGAACGTGCACTTGCCAACCACCGCCATGTGGCGGCCGCGGCCGTGTTCGGCGTTGCGGATGAGCGGCTGGGCGAACGCGTCGCCGCACTCATCGAGGTGCGCGACCGCGAGGCGTTCGCACGCGACGGCGGCATCAACGCCGTGCTCGATCACCTACGCGAACAGCTCGCCCGATACAAGGTTCCCGAGCGCATCGCCGTGGTCGACGCGCTCCCGCGCAACGCGATGGGCAAGGTGGTGCGCACCGGACTCGTCGACCTGCTCTGAGGCGCGCGCTCGAGGCGGCTACGCCGCTTCGAGCAGGTGTTGGAGCAGCACATCGAGACCCCAACGGGTCAGCGGCTCGCCGCCGCCGCCGGAACGGCATGAGTCGGGAGCGATCCCGGGCGGTGGATCGGGCGGCCGCGATTGGAACGGCAGCACCGACATGTCCGCAACGGGTCCGACGCCACGATCTACCCCGGCGCGACGGTCTACCCCGACGCCGCGGTCCGCCCCGGCGCCGCGACGCGGAGTGCCGCTCGAACCGAGGCACCGCGCGCCGTCGTAGAACGTGAGCTGCGCGCCACGTACCTCGATGCGCCAGCCACGGCGGTGGAGCTCGCGGTGATGGAACGCGCACAGCATCGCCCCGTTGTCGAGATCGGTCGGGCCGCCGTCACACGATTTGATGATGTGATGCGCCTCGATGAACCGCGTTGCTGGGCATCCCGGGAACTCGCAGCACGCGGCCCCTCCGCCCGCCCGATGGCGAAGTGCGCGGCGTTGCTGGCGGCTGAAGAGCCGCGTCTCGGCACCGAGCCACAGCGGCTGCCCTTCGTCGTCGATGAGGAGTTGGACCGTGCCCTCGCAGACCATGCGGACCAGCTCGGCGTCACTCACGAACGCTCCGGTTCGCGGCAGGTAGGCACGCGCCCCGATCCGCACCGGTCGATTGCGGTCGAGGTCGAGGCCCAGCGCCGCAGCCAGGGTCTCGATGTCGACGACCACCTGCACGCCGAAGCGTTCGCCGCCGCGATCGCGTACACCCGCGCTCGATGCGTGCTCCAGCATCGCCGAGGCCATCGCTGCGATCACCTCCGCCACGCTCGGACGGCGCGGCGCAGCCGGGTTCCCAAGGGCGGCGCCACCGCGTGGCGCGCCAACACCGGGCGCACCACTGCCGTGCGCACCGTCATCAGGTGTACCGGCGCCAGGGGTACCGGCGCCAGGGGTACCGGCGCCAGGGGTACCGGCGCCAGGGGTGGCCGCCGCATCGCGTGCCGGTTCCGCGCCCGCTCCCGCGTCCGGACCCGAACCAGCGTCCGGACCCGAACCCGCGAGGTCGCGTTCGAGTTCGGCCTCGGCCGCCATTCGCGCCTGTTCCAGGAGTTCGCCCGTGATCCGATCGAGCGCGCCGTCGAGCCGATAGCGGCCGCGGTCATCGATCCAGTTGCGCCACCAGAAATCTGCATCGCGTTCGTCGACGGGATCCTCGGTCTCGCCAGGATGTTCCCGCACCGCCCGATAGGTGCCGAGGACACGTTGGGCCTGGGTGGGCGTGCACACCCGAACGACCTCGGCCACCCGGGCCTCGTTCTCGGGCGTCACCACGCGCGCCGCGGAGGCCAGAACCCCCAGCGACACCTGCCCCGATCGCGCGTCGGCCATCAGCGTGGGCAGCGACTCGACTCGCTGGGCAACGCTCACGAGCCTCTGGGCGTCGCGAAGCGCGAACTTCGTCCGCACCGAAACCCAATGCGCGTACGACCGGTACCCCCCACCCTGCCAACCCTGCGCCTCATCGAACTCACCCAGCACTCCTGCGAGTTCTGCTTCGAGCGCGTGGATCTGTGATGCGAGGAGGCCGACACGCTCGTCGAGCGCGCGTCGGCGCCGCAGCGACTCCACACGTTCGGGCCCGACGACATTCGATGTCACGACGCCAACCGTAGACGAACGTGCGTTCGCGTGTCAACCCACTATCGACCGCCTCGGGCCGTTCGCCGCACGCCTCGCCGCTAGCGCTTTCGGACCGTCGGGAGGCGCTTCGGCTTGGCGAGAACACCACCGACACTGCGCTCGATCTCGCTGCGGAAGATGATCGACGCAGCGTCGCCCACCACGGGCCGAAGCGCTCGGATGAGCTTGTCGAGGTCGACCCCGTCGTCCTCGCGTTCCTGCGACTTCAGGAACATGTCGACCAGTTCGGCGGCGGCCTTGGCGAGGTGGCGATGCAGGATGGTGCCCGCATCGATGACCAACTCGGGCTCCACGCCGCCGCCGATGATCGCCACGCCGACCTCGAGCAGCGCCGGGTTGGGCGCCAACCACGCACGGCCCTGACGCACGAGTAGCCCGGCCTCCTCCAGTACGCCTCGGGTGCCGGGTGGCGCATCGGCGAGCAACTCCGCGAGCTCATTCGCGATGAACAGCCGGGGCGGGGTGTCGGTCCATGCGCCGCGCAACGTGTCGTCGAGCCCAAGCCACCGGGCAACGCTTTCGGACGCGTCGCCCTCCTCGATCAGGTGGCGGATCGCGGGCAGCTTGAGCCCACGATCTCGCAACTCACCGATCAGTCGGAGGCGCTCCACGTGCTCGGGGCCGTATCGGGCGACCCGGCCGTCGCGGGCGTCGCGACGGGGTTTCGGAAGAAGCCGTTCCGACTGGTAGAAGCGGATCGTGCGGCCCACCACGCCCGACTGAGCGGCCAACCCCTCGAGACTCAGGCCGACCTCGGCGTCGGCCGCGGCGACCGGCTCGGCCGCAACGGCCGGCTCGGCCGCAACGGCCGGCTCGGCCGCAACGGCCGGCTCGGGCTCACCCGAAGGGCTCGATTCGGCGGGGGTTTCGGCACGGCGGGTCACGGCCACAGCATCGCACACCACCGACAAACGTGACAGTGTTCACTGCCACCATCTGTTGACAGTCGCCACTGACACTGTCAGTGTTCACTGTCATGGAACCGCTTCGGATTCTCGATGTGTTCACCACGCCAGCGCGCGCCGACCGGTTCGTCGCCACGGCGTTCCCGTCGCGGCGCGGCGATCGCGGCGCGACACGGGTCGCCCTCACCGGTGTCCCAGCACCGGCAGCCGCACCAGCCGCACCAGCCGCACCAGCCGCACCAGCCGCACTCGCGCCGCTCGGCGCGGCTGTCGCCGTCGCCGAACTCGCCGGCACGATCACGGCCTCGGCCTCTCGCCGTCGTCTCGACGCCGCCGACGGCGAGACCGTGCTCGCCGCGGCGGAACGTCAGGATCTGCGGCCTCGGGTGGGGTGCCGGCGCGGTGTGTGCCATCGCTGCGCCGTCGCCATGACGGCCGGCACGGTGCTCGACACCCGCGACGGGCGCAGCGTCACCGTCGCTGCGGGCGGCGCCGAGCGCCTCGTGCAGATCTGCGTGGTCGCCCCCGCCGGCGACATCACGATCGACCTCTGACACGGCGCCCCCGCCGCGAGCCCTTCCCGCACCAACGCCCACCGATCCCGCCCGCGCTCACCCGCGTCAACGCCCACCGCTCCCGCCCGCACTCTCACCCGCGTCAACGCCCACCGCTCCCACCAGCACCAGCACCAGCACCAGCACCAGCACCAGCACCAGCACCAGCACCAGCACCCGCGCCAACGCCCACCGGTTCAACCCGGCACCCGGTCGAACCAGCGACCGCTTCGAGCACCCACCCCACCAGGAGGCACCCATGCCTGTCCTTGACCATCCCCACGTCTCCCCCTCCGCCCCGCCACCGCCCGCCGAGGCGACGCGCAACCCGCCGGAACCAGGTGCCCGACCGATCGACGCGGCCGCGATCCCCAACGTGCGTAACGGCGTCGATGTCGATCGGCTCGCCGATGAGCTCGACCGGGTCCGCGCCGAGGTGCTCGCCTCGCTCGGCCCCGACGACGAGCGCTACATCCGGCGCCTCGTGATGATCCAACGCCGCCTCGAACTCGCCGGGCGAGCGCTGCTCTGGGCTGGCGTCGCACCGCCGGCATGGATCGCGGGCGTCGGCGTGCTGTCGCTGGCGAAGATCCTCGAGAACATGGAGATCGGCCACAACGTGATGCACGGACAGTGGGACTGGCTGGGCGATCCCGACATCAACTCGCGCGACTGGGACTGGGACAACGTGTGCCCGGCCGATCAGTGGAGGCGGAGCCACAACGAGGTCCACCACCAGTGGACCAACGTGCGCGGCCGCGACGGCGACATCGGCTACGGCCTGCTGCGCGTCGACCCCGATCAGCCGTGGTCTGCGAAGTTCGCCGCACAGCCGCTGGCGTTCGTCGCGTTGGCCACCCTTTTCGAGTACGGCGTGGCGTTCCACGATGTCGACAACGACCTGCGTTGCATCAACCTCGCCGACGACGACCCCGCATCACGCCCCGAGAACATCGCGGCGAAGGCGAAGTCGGTCGTTGCCAAGATCCGCCGCCAGGCGGTCAAGGACTACGTGGCCTTCCCGCTCCTGAGCCTCCCCTTCGGGCCGGCCGGTGTCGCGGCGAGCGCCGGCGGCGCGGCCGTGGCCAACATCGTGCGAAACGTGTGGGCGTTCACGGTCATCTTCTGCGGCCACTTCCCCGATGGCACCCACTTCACCGATGCGGCGGACGCCGAGAACGAGACCGACGGCGAGTGGTACCTGCGCCAGATCCAGGGGTCCGCGAACTTCGAGGGTGGTCCGCTGCTCCACCTACTCGCGGGCAACCTCTCGCATCAGATCGAACACCACCTCTTTCCGGACGTGCCGTCGAGCCGCTACAGCGAGATCGCGCCCCGCGTCCGCGAGATCTGCGACGGGCACGGCATCGACTACAACACCGGCTCGCTCGCCACGCAGTTCGGTCGGGTGGTGCGCCGGGTGCTTCGCCTCTGGCTGCCGCGCTGACCCACTGACAGCGCTGACCCACCGGCCCCGCTGACCCACCGGCCCCGCTGACCCACCGGCCCCGCCGCACCGCCCGGGGCCGGTCGCACCCGCAGCACCGGTCGCACCCGCAGCACCGGCCCAGGCGCGGTGGGGCAGACGACCGTCACACCGACCGCAGCGTGCCCCCGTCGACCTCGAGCGTCGCCCCGGTGATCCACGACGCCCGCTCGCTCGCGAGGAACACGATGGCCGCGGCGACCTCGTCGACCTCGCCGAATCTGCCCGCGGCAACGCGGTGACGCTGCAGCATGGTGGCCATCACCTCGTCGGGCGACGATCCGAGCCGAGCCGACGCGGCCGAGGCGTTGTCGGCCACCAGCTCGGTGAGGGTCACGCCCGGCACGACGCACGAGCTCAGGACCCCGTCGGCCGCGTACGCCTGCGACAGCGAGGTCGAATAGTTGAGCATCGCTGCCTTCGCCGCGGAATACGGAGCGAAGAGCGGGTCGGGTTCGCGGCCGCTCACCGATGCGACGTGCACGAGTCGACCCCATCGCCTCGCCCGCATCTCCGGCAGCGCCGCGGCCGACATGCGCACCGCGGCGAAGAAGTTCAGCTCGAACGCGGCCCGCCAGGCCTCGTCGTCGAGTCGGTCGAGGCGGCGGGGCTCGGCGCCGCCGGCGTTGTTCACCAGCACATCGACGCGACCGAAGGCCTCGATGCATGCGGCGATGATCGACGTCGGCCCGTCGGGTGCGGTCACGTCGGCAGCGAACGGCACGACGCGGCCGGCCGGCTCGCGGTGGTCTTCCTCTGGTCCGAGCACTCCGGAGATCGCCTGCAGCGCCTCGGCGCCGCGCGCAACGGCGAGCACCTCGCACCCCTCGCGCAGCAGCGCCGCGGTCGTGGCGGCGCCGATGCCGCGGCTCGCCCCCGTGACGATCGCCACCCGCCCGTTGAGCCCGAGGTCCATCGGTCCTCACCGTAGCGGCACCGATAATCTGACACCGGCGTCAACATTGGGACGGTGTCGTGGAGCCGAGCGAATTCAAGGGTCGAATCGGTCGCTACCACTGGGAGTCCGAACCGTGGTGGTCCCCGGACCCCACGCCTCCGACGGGTGCTCCGAACGTTCTGCTCGTGGTGCTCGACGACGTCGGGTATGCGCAGCTCGGCTGCTTCGGCTCCGACATCGACACGCCGACCATCGACGGGCTCGCGGCGACGGGATTGCGCTACGCCAACTTCCACACGACGGCCCTCTGCTCGCCGACCCGGGCGGCGGTGCTCACAGGACGAAACCACCATCGGGTCGGCATGGGGCGAATCGTCGATCTGGCGACGGGCTTTCCCGGCTACGACGCGCGCATCCCCGCGTCGTGCGCGATGTTGCCCGCCATGCTGACCCCCCACGGGTATGCGGCGTACGCGGTCGGCAAATGGCACCTGACCCCCGAAGACGAGGAGCACATGGGGGCCCGCCGCGACCGCTGGCCGCTCTCGAAGGGGTTCGAGCGCTGGTACGGGTTCTTCTCGGGGGAAACGCACCAGTTCGTACCGGCGCTCATCCACGACAGCCACCACGTGGAGCCGCCGGCCGGCGTGGAGGACGGCTATCACCTCACGACCGATCTCATCGACCGATCCATCGAGTACCTGGAGGATCTGCGCAACGTCGACGTGGACAAGCCGTGGTTCCTGTATCTGGCGCTCGGCGCATGTCACTCGCCGCACCAGTCGCCGCCCGAGTGGCGCGAGCGGTACCGCGGGCGCTTCGACCGCGGCTGGGACGAGTGGCGGGTCGACGCGCTGGCACGCCAGAAGGCCGAGGGCCTGCTCCCGGAACACACGCAGCTGTCGGAACGCCCCGACACGGTGCCCGCCTGGTCCGATCTGAGCGACACCGAGCGACGCGTGTACGCGCGCTACATGGAGGCGTTCGCGGCGTTCCTGTCGCATGCCGACCACGAACTCGGACGACTGATCCATCGGCTCGAACTGCTGGGCGAACTCGACAACACGGTGGTCGTCGTGCTGTCGGACAACGGAGCGTCGTCCGAAGGCGGTCCGGTCGGATCGCTGAACGACGGCCGTGTGTGGAACGCGCTGCCGTCGACCATCGACGAGGCGGCCGAACGGATCGACGACATCGGCGGGCCGCTGCTGCACAACAACTATCCCTGGGGCTGGACCGTCGCTGGGAACACGCCGTTCCGGCGCTGGAAACGCGAGACCCACGAGGGCGGCGTGGCCGATCCGCTGATCGTGTCGTGGCCCGCGGGGATCGCCGCACGCGGCGACGTGCGACGACAGTTCGTCCACGCGATCGACGTGGCACCCACGTTGCTGGAGTTGGTCGGTGTGGCACCGCCCTCGACGGTCGCCGGTGTTGCGCAGGAACCCCTCGACGGCGTGAGTTTCGCGCCGACGTTCGCAGACCGGGACGCGCCGGAGGTGCGCTCCACGCAGTACTTCGAGATGCTGGGGTGCCGGGCGATCTACCGCGAGGGATGGAAGGCCGTCACCTATCACCCCATCCAGGTCGATGAGCCCGGGCTCGACATCGCGCCGTGGGAGTTGTACGACCTGCGCGCCGACCCGTCGGAGTGCATCGACCGGGCGGCGGAGCGGCCCGATCTGCTGCAGACGCTCATCGGGCTGTGGTGGTCCGAGGCCGAGCGGAACCGCGTGCTCCCACTCGACAATCGACCGTTCTCGGAGTTGGTTTTCGGCCGCGAGCCGACGGTGGCGCCCCGCTCCCGCTACACGTACTGGCCCGACCGCGCGCCCGTGCCCGAGTCGGTGGCGGTGAACGTGCGCGCACGGGCGCATCGGATCACCGCGCACGTCACGGTGCACCGCGACGGGCCACCGGTCGAGGGGGTGCTCGCCGTGCAGGGTTCGGTGCTCGGCGGCTGGTCGTTCCATGTGTTGCGTGGCGGCCATCTGGTGTACGTGCACAACCTGGCCGGCTGGCGGCTGTATCGAGTGGAGGGTGCGATCGGGACCCTCGCTCCCGGTGAACACACCCTGGAGTTCGCATTCGAGCCGCCTGCGGCGCGCCTCGCGGTCGACGGGCGAACCGTCGCGCTGGGTGAGGTCCGCCGCACCGTTTGGAGCCGCTTCTCCCTCACCGGCGCGGGCCTGACCGCCGGGTGGTCCCCCGACCTGTCGCCGGCGGCCGACGACTACCGCGGCCGGTTCGCCTTCAGCCACGCGCTGCACCGGGTCGACATCGACGTCGAGGGCCTGCCCAGGATCGACCGCGACCTGGAGGTCGCGGACATCATCGCGATGCAGTAGCGACGGGTTGGTACGCAAGCCCGCGTCAACGATCCGCTGACCTGGCCGCCCGGCTGGTGGGGGCCGATCGAAGACGGCCAGATGCCGACCGCTCTGCAAACGGCGCAATCGGTTCAGTCCCTCGGCGACACGGCGATTTGGACGCGGATCGCCTCGATCCGGTTGGTCCCCTCCGACACGGGCGCCAAGACCGAAGTCGGTGTGATCGGTGGAGTCACCGACATGACGGCGGTGCTGCAGATCCTCGCGATCCACCCCGAGAACCTGATCGTGGTGGACGCGAGCGAAGCGACGGCCGTTGCCAACGAGATCGTTGCGCTGCTGCGAACCGACCGTCTCCTGCCGATCCAATCGAGTGTGACCCTCTCCACCCCGCGCCACGTGCGCGTGTCTCTCCCCGGCTCGAGCAAGGGCGCCGAGGTGGGCCGCACAATCCTGGACCGCTACCCCGACTCGGTCACCGTCGATGTCGGCAGGAAACAACTCGAGTCCGACGGTGAGGGCGGAACGACGGCGTGCCTTACCGACATCCCGAGGTGGATCTTCGCGAACGCCATGCCCGACGGCATCACCGCGTCGGTCGTGCTCGATCACCAGAGCGTCGCGAGCGGCTCCGACATCACCGGAACGATCGTGATCACCAACAACCGACGCGAGCCCGTTCCGGTCTGGGGCAACGAACCGATCATCTGCGAGACGCGACCCAACCAACCGATCACATCGCTCGACACCCAGTACGTCGTCAACCAAGACCTCGCGGGCGTCGACCACGGGAAGCGGGTCGTGATGGACGGCTCAGGGTGGTCGGCGTGGGAGGGGAACGGCGGGGCCGTGGCGGAGCTCTGGAGCTTTGACGAGCTGTCCACCGAAGGCGGCTGGCCGTGCGCCTACACGTCCGGCTTCAGCGCGACCATCCAACGCGGCGGCACGGTGTCGATACCGTTCCGCGCCAACACGTTGTCGATGCAGCCGGGAGCCGACCTCACGCTGCCCGCCGGCGACTATCTGGTGCGCCCGCAGGCGTGGATCTTCCCGTTCTACCTGGTGGACATTCCGCCCGTCCGCGTCACCGTCACGGCCGCTCCGTGATCGACGCCGCGGTCCCCTCCTGAGCTAGTGCTGACGCTCGGTGCGTCCGAGCGCTCGGGCCGCGCTCGGAACGAACAGCTCGGGAGCGAACGGCCCGGACTCCACGCTCGACACCTCGATCTCGCCCAGCACCACGTTGGCCGGGAGGGTGTCGAGCCAGCAGACCGCTGCGGCGACATCGCCGACCGAGAGCGTGCGCATCGGGAACCGGACGTCGTCCAGCATCGGCGTCTCGACCGGGCCTGTCGTGATCACGTGCACGGCGATGCCGTCACGCTCGACCTCCTTGGCGAAGGCACCGGCGAAGGCATTCAGTCCCGCTTTCGATGCGGAGTAGGCGCTCAGCCCGGGCTGCGGAGCGTGCGACGAACTCGACGACACGAAGACGAACCGACCGCCCGGCCCCATCGCCGGGAGCGATGCCGACGCAACCACGAAGGCCGATGTGAGGTTGGTGCGCACGACGGCCTCGAAGTCGGCCAAGCGCTCGTTGCGCACGAACGTGCCTGCCATCACGCCAGCCGCATGGACGACCAGATCGACAGAACCCGACGCTTCCACGACCGCCGCGAACGAGGTGGCGTCGGTGCAGTCGCCGGCGACGGCGCGTGCGCCGATTGACTCGGCCGCCAGCCGCAACTCGGGCTCACGCCGCGCGGTCAGCACCACGTCGTAGCCCGCCGCCACCAACTGCCGGGCGGTCTCCAAGCCGATCCCGCTGCTGCCGCCCGTCACGATCGCTCGTCGCCCCCGATCCATGTCGGCCAATCTACGCTCGCCCCTCATGGGCCGAGTCGAGCTGTATCGCCAACCGAGTATCGACGTGCGAAGCGACGGCGCGGTGCGCATCGTGACGCTGAACGAACCCGACGCCCTGAACGCGTTCACCGAAGACCTGCACGAGCAGTTCGTCGACGTGTGGGCCGACGTGGAACGAGACTCGGAGTGCCGGGCGGTCGTGCTGACCGGCGCCGGCCGCGCATTCAGCGCCGGCGGGAGCTACGAGGACTTCGAGCATCGCCGGGTCGACCTGGCTGCGCGGCGCCACAGCCTGCGCCTGGCCCGCCGGCTGGTCGACGAGATGATCGAGGTGGCCGTGCCGGTGGTCGCCGCAGTGAACGGCCCCGCGGTCGGGCTCGGGTGCACCGTGGTGACGCTGTGCGACATCGTCTTCATCGCCGAGACCGCGTTCCTGTCGGACACCCATGTGGCGGTCGCGCTCGTGGCCGGCGACGGCGGCGCGGTCACGTGGCCGGCGCACACGTCGCTGTTGCGAGCCAAGCAGTATCTGCTCACCGGCGATCGACTCGCCGCGACCGAGGCCGTGGATCTGGGGCTCGCGAACTTCGTGGTGCCGGGCGACCGTTTGATCGAGGAAGCGACCGCCTATGCGCACCGCCTCGCGGCGCTTCCGCCCCAGGCGGTGCAGGAGACGAAGGCACTCCTGAATCAGCATCTGCGAGCCAATGCCGTGCGGGCGCTCGGCTTGGGGCTTGCCGCCGAATACCAGTCGCACGAGCAGCCCGAGTATCGGGAAGCCGGCGAGCGCCTGCGCCCCCGCGACCGCTGATCCGGCACGACGGGCAGCTGGAAGTCCCCGTTTGGCGTCCGCCAACTCGCGCCACATCACGTGGTAGCACGAATGCGGAACGCGGCGCCGATGGGGAAGACTCGGGACGACGGATCAGCCTCGAGGAGATCGACATGCCGACACGCTCGTGGACCCGCGCCCTCGCTTGCATCATCGCTGTCACGGCGTTCGCTACCGCTTGCCCGCCGGGTCCGAACGGTGGATCGACCACCACAACCGCTGTTTCTACGCCCCGGCCGACGCCACCGAGCCCTTCGATGTCATTCACCTCGCAGCGATGCGCGTCGGTTCGTGCCGCCGCCACCACCAATCCGGGGCGGTACTCGGCGGGCTCGCCGTTCCGTGTGCCCGCCGCGTGCGCAGGCCTGGCGAGCGACTCGGGCTTGTGGGCGAGCCGATGGTTCGAGGCCACGGCCGCCCCGTCCGCCACGCCCTCATCGCGAGGTCGCGTTGCCACCAACTTCTTCGACTTCTCAACCCCGACCTACGAAGTGAGCGTCTACGAGCCGATCCAGTGGGTTCGCGTGTTCGCGTGGGACGGCACGTCGAGTGTGCCCAACGGCACGCTCTTTCCCTACTCCCCCGAATTCCTGCCGAGCGGCTCGTGGGTGAACGGGCTCTACTTCTTTGACTCCGATGCGATCTACGTGGTGTACGACCGGCGAACGGGCCAGGAATGGCGAGTCTGGAACGCGCCATACGACGGGATCGACCTGCGCTATCCCAATGCCCGTTGCCTGACCGACGCGTCGGGTCGCCCGACCGGTTTCGTCATCGGACGCGACCTGTGTGTCGGGGGTGCGTACTACGCCGTGGACCCAGATGGGAGCGACCCGGACGCGTCGAGCACGGGGATCGGCGGCGCGGTCAACCAGGCGATCGGCAAGGTGTTCCCGCTCGCTGGCATTGCGACGGCCGACGAGCTGATCGCCGGCGACGTGCACCATCCGCTGATGATGTCGATGTACAAGACGATGTTCGGCGCACCGGTATGCCCTTCCGGCAGCACCGACATCTCCGGAAGCGGGTGCGGCACCTTCCTCTTCCCGGCCAGCCGCGTCGAGCACGCGAGTGGTCCGGCGAGCTGCGGCGTGACGATGAATATCGGGGACCGAGCGACGACCCTCCCGCAGGGCATGTGGTTTGCGCTCAACCTGAGCGACGCGGAGGTCGAGTGGTGGTTGGACAGCCGTGGGTACTCGGGGACCAAACGCGCCACGGTGACCAAGCTGGTGCGGGCGTTGCGGGAGTACGGCTTCATGGTGGGACCGACGTCGTGTGGCGGCGCCGGGTTGGCACTCGACGGCGCTATCAACCCCGGCACGGCGTTCAAGTGGAAGAACGAGCTCGGCATCGATCCGGCAGCGCCGTCGGCGAAGGGGCTGCTCGACGGCCTGATCGCTTCGCCCGACAACGTGGTGCGGCTCAATCCGCCCGCGGCGTCATGAGCGAATCGTCGTCGTCGTGAGGTTGGGATCGGCGGCGATGGCTTCGTCGTCGATCATCATCGGGCGCAGCGCCTTGCGCGAGAAGGCTTCCACCTGGTCGATGTGATGCGGCGACTCCGGGTCGCCCGACTGGCCGTACACGAGGAGGCCGCGGGCCTGCGGACCGTCGTCGGTGAACCCGACGACGCACACGAAGCTCGCTCCGTAGGTCACCGGGTAGCCGCCGCGGTGCAGACCGGTCCGTTCGACGCGACCGGCGATGGGCGGCTCGGGCTCGACGTGTTCGGGCTCCAGGTCACTCCGAGCGAACGCCCCGACGGGCGCCACCACGTTCGCGATGCCCTCGACCTCGTTCGCGCCGTGGAGCGGCACTCGGCGGCCGGACCGCTCGACGTATTGCACCGCGCCGAGCGGCGCATCCAACGCCACGCCTGCCTGTGCGAGCGCGGCGACGCCGCGGCCCAACGCGACCGCGAGCGGGTCGGGGCTTCCATCGGGTGCTGCGGCGAGGCCGCTCGGCGTCGCGACCGGATCGGCGGGGTCGAACGGCACGGCCCACAGCGGTCCTGCGTCGCGCAGTTCGTCGTCGGTGAACGATCCGAGGAACTCCCGCCAGACGACCGCCCCGACCGATTCGAGGTCGAATCGGCGGTCCCATGCCGCCAGCAGTGCGACCGCATCGCCAACCCGCACCTCCCGACCGTCGACCGTGACGGTGTCGAGCCCGGCGACCCGGGCGAGCACGTCGTCGAGCAGTCGTTCGGCAAGCAGCGAGGCGTTGTCGAGCAGGGCCGCCTCCGCGATGTCGACCGTCCAGCCATCGGCGTCCGGTCCGGTTGGGGCGTCGCCCGCGACGATCGTTGCGTTCATGCGCGATCGGGGGCTCAGCGCCCGGCGCGGCAGGCCGCACAGCACCGGCGCGGTCTCGATCCGCTCGGTCGGGTGTGGCACCCAGTACGGGTCGTTGCTGTTGAACGCGACCGTGTCGCCGCGCAGTTCGGGCAGCAGGTCGATGGGTGCGCGGCCCGGCTGGGGAGCCTCCGCAGCGACGACCCAATCGTCTGCCGGGTTGGAGCCGTCGAGGAGGGCGACGCGCTGCGAGAACATGAGCGACGCGATCAGGTCGTCCTGAATGCGCTGCTCGAAGCGTGCCTCCGCTTCGGCCGACAGCAGGGGCGTGGTCGACGGGTCGGCGTACCAGACGTCGCCGCGGTCGTCGGCCGCAATCACGTTGGTCCACGGAATCCCCTGGTGGGCGACGATCGCCGAGCGCAACTCGTCGATCGAGCCGGCGCGGTCGATGGCGAGGTACTGGCCGAGGAACCGGTCGTTGCCGTCGTTCGCATCGCCGAGCGCGAACGCCGCCAGGTCGGACCAGCCGACCAGCGGAACATCGAGCATCGGTCCCTGATGCGAACGCCACAAGGTCCGTTCGAGGGGCGACGCAGCGTCGTCGCCGGCCGGGTCGCCGACGTGAATTCGGAAGGTGCTGGAGGTCATCTCGCGCACGTCGTCGCCGTAGCGGTACCGAGTCGGTTCACCCGGGGCGAGCGTCAACTGATGGAAGGTGAACCGGTGGCCGCGGCTGAACGTGTGGGTCCAGGCGACGTGACGGTTGAACCCCATCTGCACGAGCGGGTTCCGATGAGCGACACCCCGTACACGTCGAGATCGCCGGGAACGGTCAGGTGGCATTCCCAGAACCGGCCGTCGCCTCGCCACGGGAAGTGCGGGTTCGCGACAACGAGGCCGCGGCCGCCGGCCGTGACGGCCCGACCGAACGCCCAACCGTTCGATCCCGGATGATCCGGCGGGACGATGGGCTGGTCTGCGGGCGGGTGCACCACCGGTGCGGCACCGGGCGGTTGTGCAGCGCCGACGAGCTCGACCACGTTGCGGCCCGAAGCCATCAGCGCCACATCGGCGTAGAGCATGAAGAGGTCGAGCGGCTCGATCGGCGCGATCCAGGGAGCCGTTCGGCACCACGCCGGCAACGACTCGGTGCCGTGATCGGCCAGCCAACGATTGACACCGGCGGCGTAGCCGACGACCAGCTCGACGACCTCGGGTGGCTGGGTGGCGAGCATCCGCTCGGCCCAGGGGCGAACCCCGAGAGCCAGGTACCCGAAGTCGGAGTTCACGTGACGATCGTTTGGGCCCCTGCCGAAGTAGCGGGCCCGCTCGCTGCGCACCTTCACGATCTGATCGGCGATCGTCGGCAGGTGGTCGTGAGCGCACGCGTAGCCCTGCCCGAACGCCAGGCTGCCCAGATCGGCCGCACGCACGTGCGCGACGCCGTGGGTGGTGCGCCGGATCTCCGCCTCGTACCGATGGTCCCCCGTGATGCTGTTCACCCGTTCACCCTATGCCGGGGTCCCACCGACGATCGGCGCTGCCCGGGCACGTCGAACGCACCCACCCCGCCACAGAAGCGCCCTTGCTCAGCAGTCTCCTCGTTCAGTCGGCGAGAACGCCTGTGTGCGGGTCAGGGGATGAGTTCGAAGGCGTCGCCGTGGGCGGGGCGAACGACGGCGAAGTCGCGGTGGTTCATCGTCGCGATGGTGGTGACACCGAGGCGTTCGGCGATCGCGACGATGCAGGCGTCCATGAGATCGAGGCGCAGGTCTTGGTAGTCGCTGCAGAGGTCGATGCTGCGAGCCCAGTCGTGACGGGTGAGGTCCACCGCGTTGAGGTGGCCGGCCCCGACGAGTCCGAGGAACTGTTGGTGAGCGGCGTGGCCGAGCCGATCGAGGATCAGCCACGACGTTTCCGCGATCACTGGGACGGGCGAAGCGAGTTCGCTGGCGTGTGCTGCGAGTAGTGCGACACAGTCGCCGTGGCGGTCGGATCGCCGATCGGCCGCGGCGAGCCAGACGTTTGTATCAACGAGCAGCACGACGGTCAGGCTGGTTCAGCGAGACGACGTTGCGCGAGGTCGTGGCGCAGCTCGTGAAGATCTCGAGATGCCCAACCCGGATCACCGGAATCGCCGGACCCGAAAAACCCTTCGAGGGTTCCGGGCTGGGCAGCGGTCTCGGCGGGGAAGCTGTCGGCGATCTCGGCGACGAGTTGGTCGAGGGTGATGCCGCGACGCGAGGCTTCGGCTTGGAGGCGCGCTTGGGCCTCGGCGGGAAGATCGAGCGTCACGGTCATGGGGTCGAGTGTAGAAGGCGGCGGTGACAGCCCGACAGAGCCTTCGACGCGCCGTTGGTGGTCGGCGCTCTGCTGGCCGTCGTGTTCGCTCTGGGTGATCGATCCGCCGGCAAGCCAAGAACCCGAGCGCATCAGGTGTCTCCCGCAGCGTGTCCGCACAGAAGCGGACGGACCGCCTCATCGATAGCCGCTCGAAGATCATCCAGATCCAACGCCCACGGCTCGCCATCGGCCGAGCGCAGAACTCGATCCGTAGCGGACCGTCTTCGCTGTTGACCTCGGCGCGCTGCACCGCGCCCACCATGAGATCAGCCACCAGCCCCGACCTGTCCGGTGGGCTCGAAAGCCCGACATGAATCCGGCTGCTGGTCACCGTCGCTCCTCGAAGAACAGCCAAGTTGCCGTTGGAGCCGTACACGATCCCGCGACCATCAGCCGCAGCTACCTCGATCGTCGAACCGAAACGCCCACGGAAACCCTCGAACAAAGGCTGCGCCAGGCGCCGTCAGAATGTCGCCCGCCTGCCTCTGCGCCAAGGCGCTGATCTCGCCGAGATCGCCCGCTGCTCGAGGAACCGGGGCGTTGCCCGGGGGAGCGCCAGCACCATGCTTCGTCAACGACCGCCCCGCAGCCGAGAACCCTCCTCGATCCGCAGCGCCCGCCGCCTGAGATAGCGCATCCTCGCCCAACCCGAACTGCCCGACGCTCGTATTGGCCGCCGCGCGACGGACTGAAGGTTGAGCGAGTTCGCTACCTCTTCTGTGGCAACACCGGTAGCCGACGCGAGTCGTCGTAACGACCGGCTCGAAACCGCGACGGCGGTTGACGATGTGCGTCCATCAGCCGCGACGAGGGCGGCGGCCGAGTCGCCGATCGCGCGGACGCGGGTTTCAACACCGACACGCGTTCACGCGGAGACGTCAACCGGCGGCCCGAGGAACGCGCCGACGAGGGAGAGCAGCGTCAGCAGCGAAAGAAGAAACCCCCGCTTCTGGTGTCTGCTCGTGGTCGTCACGGGCTCGAGGCTCGCGTCGGCCACTGGCATGGTGGGCGACCCTGTTCGGCGGAGATGGGCGCTGTGTGCGGGTCAGGGGATGAGTTCGAACGCCGGGCAGTGGGCCGGGCGCACGACGGTGAAGTGTCGTCGGTCGAGGGTCGCGACACAGGTTTGGTTGAGCCGCTCGGCGATCGCGATGACGCTGCCGTCGGTGCCGCCGAGGGGCAGATCGACGTAGGTCTCGACAAGGTCGGCGACGCGACCGAGATCCGTGCCGGTCAGCGCCTCGATCGTGACGTCGCCCATGGCGACGGAACGGAAGAACGCCGCTTCGGCTGCTGGGCCGAGTTGTCGCGCGATCAGGTACGCGGCTTCGGCGATCACCAGGTGGGTGGTGACGAGCTCGTCGGTGGTCGCGGCGATCTCGGCGCAGGCGAGGTGGTCGGGGTCTGCGTTGTCCGCAGCGGCGAGGAGGATGCCGGTGTCAACGATGAGCACGGTCAGTCGCGCCCGAACCCTTCGGCCAGCATCTCATCGGCGTCGCGTGCACCACGTCCCGATGTTGACGAGCCGATCCCGACGAAGGCTCGTTGGCGCCGGGGGGTGGTGGTCTCGGCGGGGAGCTGGTCGGCGAGTTCTGCGATGAGTTGGTCGAGGGTGATGCCGCGGCGGGTTGCTTCGGCTTGGAGGCGGGCTTGGGCCTCGGCGGGAAGATCGAGTGTCACGGTCACCGGATCGATTGTAGAAGGCCGCGGTGACAGCCCGACCGGGCAACGATCACCGCGGCCGGGTCCTCGTTCTTTCGCTGCCTCGTTGCTCGTCGATGTCGTGTGTTCGGCGGCTGGTCGTGGCGGCCGCGCCGCTGTCGTCAACCCGGATCATGTCCGCGTTGCCCGTAGCCCCTGGACGCTGGAACACGACACCGATGCCGTTGTCAGCGACACGAGGCGCCCAACCCTGAGGAATGTCGACCGGCGAATCCGACATCGCCTTGAGATACCGAAACGCCATCGCGTCGCCCGCACCGAACGCCTCATCAGCAAGCCCCGCAACGTCGTCTGCCGAGTTTGTGGCCGTTGCGGTCCTCTCGACGATTGCAGGACCACTCTGCACATCGCAGGCGGTGGCGACCTCCGACCCGCGGGATCGCGTCGTCGATGACGACGCCGCCCCACCGGACTCCTGCGCGTTCGCGGCGGCCACGTCGTACCTGCACGACCCACTTGATCCGGTCGTCGTCGTTGCACTCGCCAGGCCGGCGATCGCGCTGCCCAATGTGACAAGCACGGCGAGCCTCGCCACGACTGTCCAACAGCGGCCGAGTCGCGGACGCCGAACGGATGCATTTACCCCGTCCAGAAGGCTCAGCGCAGACTGTCGCACCAACCTGTCGTCACTTCGTGCATGACAAGCACGCACGAAACCGACTGCGACGAGTTGGAGGACCAACGTCACGCCGTGACTGGTCGAACCGATAGACGAATGCGCGAGGGCTCGAGCGCATCGTCGGTATCGACGACGATCTCACACGCGTCCAGGCTCCACGGGAGGACGAGAAGCTCGCGCCACTCGATGTCCACGACCATTACTGCACCTTCCACGCCCGCAATTCGGTGAACGTGCCGAGTCCAGCCCTCGCGCAGATCATCGAGAAATTCCGCATGAATCGTCACCCGTGTCTCACCGTCGAACTCGTTCAGCGTCCCGATAGCGATGCAGGTGGAGGTCGCAGACGTAAGTCCTCCACTCATCGAAACCGGCGGTTCGGCCGCCGCTGATCCCACTACCAGGATGATCGAGTTCGCAGGCGCCACGGAGATCTCATTCATCACAGACAACCCCTCACCTCCGTTGCCGAGCGATCGTGAGCCCTTGCTCCCGACTGCATTGGATGCAGTGTGGGAAGAGCTCCTGTGCACCCCCGGCGGGTTGATCGCGTTCGGTGGCTGATGGTCAGGAACGAAGTTCCCGCTCTTCGTTCCTGGATCGGTCACGCCACACCGGTGGCACCCAGTCTCGGCTCCGATTCGGTTGATCTCCGCGCGTTCAGCTGTGGTGAAGGCTCGACTCGGACCGTTCGCGGCAGGGATCGATTCTCCCGCGTAGGGGCCAGGGGCGAGCAACCCGTCTCCGGCTTCTGTGGCGAAGCGGGGGCCAAGCGATCGAACATCGCTCGGCTCGGTCCCGTCGCGGCGAGTCGCGATGGCGAGACCCTCAGCCGTGGACGTCGCAGACGCGGCGGCGTCGGCAGCGATAGGAAGTTGCGCGTGATCGCTCCACGCAGCAGACCAGTCGTACACGTGGACCCGCGCTCGGAACGGAGTCGTACCCGCGCTTGCCGCAGACGCAGAGATCGTCGCTATGCACAGTGCCAACCCCATCACCAGGCCGAGGTACACGCGACGCATCCGGCTACCGCCTGGAGACGATCTCGCCGGTCGCGAGGTCCAACGTCGTTTCGACCTCATGACCCTCGGCAGCGTCATACCCGCGGACGACGACAGCCGAGGATGTCAGCCTGACCTCCGCAAAGCCATCGGAACTGAGGCGCCTCGCTTCCCAACGAACCATCCCATCAGCGCCGAGCGCGACGAGATCGGAGTAGCCCGCCAGGATCACCAAGCCGCGTTCGGGCGCGCACTCGATCGCCCGAACGGGTCGAACTCCAAGGATGGTGTAGTCACCCGGTGAGGAGACTGGGACCACGAAACCGACCCCAGCGGCGACCACGGTGAGGACGTCCGGGCCGGGGCCATCGACCACCGCCGAGAGGCCGTCGACGAGCCCGTAGAAGTCGCCATGCCAGGCGTGACCATCTGGCCTGGTGACCTCGAGTTCCACCGCAGGCGCTAGCTGGGGGAGGTCATCGCCAGCGAAGCTGAAGGAGACTGTCCGTCCGGACGGTGACGGATCCTCCGCGACCTTGTAGGTGGGTTCGAATGAGCGAACGAACTCGGTCACGCTTTAACCTCCGGGCCTGAAGAATCGATGCGTGATGACCTCGCCGTCCCCGAGAGCGGTCGGTCGTGCACCGATTTCGTAGACGCCATCAATGCCGTTCACTCTGCCCGGAAGCGTGTACTCCACGTAGCCATCGCTCACGACGGTCCTCGTGCCCTGGCTCAGAATCGTTTCATCGAAGGTCGCAGGGAAGTTGTGAAGTGGTCCCGCCTCTTCGACGGCTCGGTTTGAGTCCCCTGGAGTGGTGGGATTTCGGGGAGTGGTGGTCCACCCGTAGGTGAGCCACCGGCGTGAAGCTCGGTGTGTACGCCAAGTGCACAACGAGAGGATTCACACCGATGGCTC
>OEIV010000032.1_pt1 | contig 85742 bp, 68 predicted proteins | sample 1539231 | NCBI WGS metagenome assembly OEIV01 (sample SAMN03794762, study PRJEB22550) | activated sludge metagenome | feature: wastewater treatment plant; material: activated sludge; isolation source: Wastewater treatment plant of a petroleum refinery complex | place: Argentina: Buenos Aires ...
AGAGCTGAGACGAATACACTTGCTGACCTATGGCATTATACATTTCTATTGTTGCATTTCTCTTATCTCTAATCTCATATCCCACATCTATATAAGTACTACTCAGATTTGGATAAAGCAAAATTTCATTAGCCGCTATTTCTGTACTTGCTGGTCGGGCTTTAATATTTCACAAATAATTACCTTCCGAATCAAAATTCAAAAATTTTAACCATCGTTTTTTTTGCATCCAACCTTTTTTCTTCAGAAGTTTAGTAATTGTAAATCATTTTTTAAAATTATCTTTGCGCCCCTATGCTCGATAAGTTAGAAGCCATCAAAGGAAGATTTGATAATATTGGTGTATCACTCACCAATCCGGATGTAGTGTCGGATCAAAAAAAATATTCACAACTCAGCAAAGAATATCGTAAGCTGGAAAAAATTGTTGATGCTTATAAACAATATAAAAATTGTTTAGACGCCCTCGCTTTTGCCAAAGATGTATTGGAAACTGAAAGTGATGTAGAACTTCGCGAAATGGCGAAAGAAGATTTAATTAGTTTGGAAACCTCAAAAACCACCTTAGAAGATACCATACACCAACTGCTTATACCCAAAGACCCACAAGATGAAAAAAATGTTGTGATGGAAATACGTGCAGGCACCGGTGGCGACGAAGCCAGTATTTTTGCTGGCGACCTCATGCGTATGTATATCCGATATTGTGAAGCACGCGGTTGGAAAGTATCCATCATCGATGAAAGTGAAGGTACCTCAGGCGGTTTTAAAGAAGTCATACTCGAAGTAGTAGGCGATGATGTATATGGTACCTTGAAATACGAAAGCGGTGTACATCGTGTGCAACGTGTACCTGCCACCGAAGGAAGTGGACGTGTACATACTTCTGCTGCTACTGTAGCCGTGATGCCCGAAGCCGAAGAGGTCGATTTTGAATTGAAAGAGTCAGACCTCAAGATGGAAACCGCTCGAAGTGGTGGTGCTGGTGGACAAAATGTAAATAAAGTAGAAACAAAAGTCATTTTAACCCATATCCCAACCGGTACCGTGGTTACCTGCCAAACCGATCGTTCACAACTTGGCAATAGAATACGTGCTACCGAAATGATGCGTACCAAACTTTATGAAGAAGAAGTACGTAAACACGAAGAAGCCATCGCAAAAAGTCGTAAAACCCTTGTAAGCAGTGGCGACCGCTCGGCTAAAATCAGAACCTACAACTGGCCACAAGGTCGTATTACCGATCATCGTATCAATAAAACCATTTATGCACTCGACAACTTTGTAAATGGCGATATACAAGATATGTTAGATGCCTTGCAGTTTGCCGAAAATGCCGAAAAAATGAAAGCTGGTGAAATGGTATAAACCTTACGCAATAGGCTGCATGTAAGCCTTATTCCAAAAAACCCTGCATCAATTCTTTTCCCATATCCGTCATATAACTTTCAGGATGAAACTGAATGCCATGGCTCTCATATACCTGATGCTTGATACTCATAATATAACCCTCGGCTGAAATAGCCGTAACCAGGAGCGAAGCAGGCAATTGTTGCTCATCTACCACCCACGAATGATATAAACCAACTTTGATGGGTTTATCGCTACTAAGTTTTGCATATATCTTATGAGGCTTGAGAATGTTGAGCGTGGTTTGATAACCATGATACGGCTGAGGAAGATTTTTGAGCGTAGCACCAAAGGCTATCCCCAGGGCTTGATGTCCTAAACAAATACCAAGTATAGGATGTGTAGGGGCTAAGGCATCAATGATGGCCAACACATTGCCCGATTCATGGGGAGTAGCTGGTCCGGGTGAAATAATAATTTTGTCGTATTGGGCTGCTTCCGCAACAGTGATTTGGTCGTTTTTATAAATATCAAGTGTGGTGACCGATAACTGATGCAATAAGGCTACAATATTGTAGGTAAAGGAATCGTAATTATCAATCAATAGTAATTTCAAATTGAGTTATTTTTACCACAAATTAAACATACTATTCTTGAATTCACATCAGCAAGTCATAAAAAAAATCAACGAATACAGCATTGCCCATACCCCTTTTTTTATGATGGTTGATTTTGAAATGCTACAACCTGTATTGCTGACCCTTGAAGAACTTGCATCGCAACACATTGCGGTATCTTTTCCGACGTATACGAACCAAACTTCTACAAAAAAAAGTTCAAGCCCTACAGCATCTATTGACTTACACACCATACATAGTATACCCAAAGCCAGTTACCAGGCAGGATATGATAAAGTGATGAAAGCATTGAAATATGGCAATAGCTATCTTACCAATTACACAGGTAAAACAAAAATAGAAACTGATGCCACCCTTTTGCAAATATTTAATCAGGCACAAGCTCGGTATAAAATTTGTTATCAGGATGACTGGGTTTGTTTTTCTCCCGAATGTTTTATTCAAATACATGAGGGTGCTATTTTTTCGTATCCGATGAAAGGTACCATAGATGCTCGTTTGCCAAACGCTGCCCATACTTTATTACATGACAGCAAGGAGTTGGCAGAGCATTATACCATTGTAGATTTAATCAGAAACGACTTAAACAAAGTGTCGACAGAAGTGGTGGTAGAAAAGTTTAGGTATTTAGAAGAAATTCATTCCAATCATAAAAATTTATTACAAGCAAGCACTAAAATCAAAGGTCTGTTACCGAACGATTACCAATTGCATTTAGGAGATTTGCTCTTTAGCTTATTGCCAGCAGGCTCAATCAGTGGTGCCCCCAAGAAAAAAACAATAGAAACAATACAAGAAGCCGAAGCATGCCCCAGAGGCTATTATACAGGAGTGGCCTTTTATTTTGATGGCGAACATATTGATAGCTGTGTAATGATTCGATTTATTGAAAAAGTAAACGGTGAATATTTTTACAGAAGTGGCGGAGGCATTACGGTCAATAGCGATATGGAAAAAGAATATCAGGAATTAAATGATAAAATTTATGTTCCCATTTATTGAAACCCTCAAAATTGAAAATGGTGAGGTGCAACATCTTGACCTGCATTTACAACGAATACAACATACTTGTATGGAATATTACGGCGCAAAAAAAAACCTCGATGATATGCGTGGTTATTTTAACCTCGTGGTTAAAAACAAACAAGCATTGACAAAATTAAGCATCTTCTATGACCTACATCATCATCATTTTGTAAGCAAGCCCTATCATATCAAAAAAATAGAAACCCTTTACTGGGTTGAAAATAACGCCATTGATTATCACCTTAAATATGCTGATAGAAGCTTGTTTGACCATTATAGCCAACGGGTAGGACCCGAAAACGAGGTGCTCATTGTACAGCATCATCGTTTAACAGATGCTACCTACGCTAATCTCGCATTTTGGAATGGTATAGAGTGGCATACCCCTTCGCATCCCTTGTTGCAAGGCACTAAAAGGAAATATTTACTCGAAACAAATCAATTGATTGAAAAAGATATATTCGTGACTGATTTAAAACATTATCAGCAGGTATCATTCATCAATGCCATGCTTGAATTAGGAGATTCCGTGATAGACACACAGCAAATCGTGTTTTTATCAGATTAATAATTTTACCTTTGCATCATGCGAAAACTCGCCACCCTTTTACTCAAATACTTTTTTCAAGGCATTATCATTGTATCTCCATTGGCTATTACAGCTTGGGCCGCCTACTCCGTATTTGATTTTATAGACAGTTCTACACGTATTCCATCCTTACCAAGAGGGGTTGGTTTTGTGATTGTTATTTCATCGTTGATACTGATAGGCTGGTTAGGGAGCACTTTTTTATTGTGGAAACTCCTGATCAATTTTTTTGACAATATATTAGAACGGACCCCCTTTTTAAAATTTATTTATGGCTCTGTCAAAGATGTTGTGGAAAGTTTTATGGGTGAAAAAAAGAAATTTAATAAACCCGTATTGGTCAAAATAAGAATCAATCCTGAGGTATATCAAATCGGATTTATTACCCAAAAAAATTTAAGCAAACTCGGGTTTGAAAACAAAGTGGCTGTGTATATGCCACATTCCTATGCTGTCAGTGGCATGCTTGTCATTGTCGATAAAGAAAATGTGACCCCCTTAGATATTAATCCTTCTGATGCAATGAAAATGGCTGTTAGCGGAGGGGTTACCGGATACGATGAAGAACAGGCTACTGATATAGAAATACATGAAAACAGATAAGTCCTAAGATGCGAAAAATAATATTTAATGCAGGTCCTGCCACTTTACCCGAAGTTGTATTGCAGCAAGCTTCAGAAGGTATTTTAGATTTAAGCAACGAGGGTATATCTGTAGCAGAAATATCACATCGAAGTACCTTATTTCAAAATATTTTGGCAGAGACCTTGCATTTGCTGCGTGAGTTATTATGCCTTAATCATGACCATGAAGTATTATTATTACAAGGAGGGGGCAGACTTCAATTTGCCCAAATTCCGATGAATTTTTTATCGAAAGAAACGACAGCCGCTTTTATCGATACAGGATATTGGGCTCATCAAGCGATGAACTATGCAGCCTATTATGGCAACACCAGTACCATCGCCTCTTCCCAACAAAAACAATACACATGTATTCCGATGGCCTCCGAATTTAAGACCAGCAAAGGCTATGCATATATTCATTTAACGAGTAACAATACCATTTATGGTACACAGTTTCATCAAATACCCACTGTAGATAGTCCACTCATCATCGACATGAGTAGCGATATTTTAAGTCGGATCATTGACTTTGATAAAATTGATTTTGCCTATGCATGTGCACAAAAAAATATAGGTCCTGCTGGTTTAAGTATTGCCATTGTCAAGAAAGATTTTTTAGCCCGATCAAATACTCATATACCACCAGTATTTGACTATCAAATGCTTGCAGGCAAAAAATCAAATTATTATACACCACCCGTTTTGGCTACGTATATATCCTTATTAAATTTGCGTTGGCTTAAAGCACAAGGCGGTGTCGCAACAATGGAGGCCATCAATCAACAAAAAGCAAAAGCGTTGTATGCAGAAATAGATCGTAACAGCTTGTTTGAAAATAATATTCAAGCTGAAGATAGAAGTTATATGAATGCCTGCTTTACCATGCAATCTGCTGAAATGGAACAAGCCTTTATTGATTTTTGTGAACAACACCATATCATTGGTATTAAAGGTCATAAGATTACCGGAGGATTACGTGTTTCGATGTATAATGCACAAACTTTAGACAATGTAGAACAACTGATACATATCATGCAAGCGTATGAAACAAATTATATGAATAAATAATTACCTTTGCGCACTTTTCTATTACATTAATCAATTAAAAAAACACAATGAGTTTCAGAATCGAAAAAGACACGATGGGTGAGGTTTCAGTACCCATGAACGCTATTTATGGCGCACAAACACAACGCTCTATCGACAATTTTAAAATTGCACAAGACATTAATCGTATGCCCAAAGAAATTATTGAGGCTTTTGCGTATTTGAAAAAAGCAGCTGCTATTACCAATATGGAAGCAAAAGTTTTAAGCAAAGAAAAATGCGAATTAATAGGCAAAGTGTGTGATGAAATTTTAGAAGGAAAACATGCCGATGCCTTTCCGTTGGTGGTATGGCAAACAGGTAGTGGTACCCAAAGCAATATGAATTGCAATGAGGTCATTGCCTATCGTGGTCATGTGTTGATGGGAGGAAAATTAAAAGATAAAGAAAAGTTTTTGCACCCTAACGATGATGTAAACAAAAGCCAAAGTAGCAATGATACGTTCCCAACGGCGATGCACATTGCTGCATATAAAATGTTGATGGAAACGACCATACCCGGTATCACCAAACTACGAAATACCTTAGATAAAAAATCGAAGCGTTTTATGAATGTGGTTAAAATTGGTCGTACCCATTTTATGGATGCAACACCCTTGACGGTTGGACAAGAATTTAGTGGTTATGTATCTCAACTCGATCATGGTTTAAAAGCCATCAAAAACTCCTTAGCCCATTTAAGCGAATTGGCATTAGGTGGAACTGCTGTGGGAACGGGCATTAATACACCCAAAAACTATGCAAAAAATGTAGCAAAACATATTGCAAAATTAACCAAGCTTCCATTTGTGACAGCTGAAAATAAATTTGAATCATTAGCAGCTCACGATGCTATTGTAGAAGCACATGGTGCATTGAAAACCGTGGCCGTTTCATTGATGAAAATAGCGAATGATGTTCGTATGTTGTCATCAGGACCACGTTCTGGCATTGGTGAAATTTTTATTCCTGACAATGAACCTGGAAGTTCTATCATGCCTGGTAAAGTAAATCCTACACAATGTGAAGCACTAACCATGATCGCTGCACAAGTGATGGGAAATGACGTAGCAATAACAGTAGGTGGAAGCATGGGTCATTTTGAATTGAATGTGTTTAAACCGATGATGATTTATAACTTCTTACATAGTGCTCGATTGATTGGTGAAGGTTGTGTTTCGTTTAATGATAAATGTGCTATTGGTTTGGAACCTATTAAAGCAAACATCAAAAAACATTTAGATAATTCATTGATGTTGGTGACTGCATTGAACACAAAAATTGGCTATTATAAATCAGCTGAAATTGCGCAAAAAGCACATAAAGAAGGAACTACCTTAAAAGAAATGGCTGTGAAATTAGGTTATGTAACCGATAAAGAATTTGACGCCTGGGTGAAGCCTGAAGAGATGTGCGGATTGTAAATAGAAAAGCGTAGAGAGATTTGAGAATGGAATGCAGTAATGTGTTCCATTTTTTTATTATTTTTACATAAGTAAAAAACTTTTCATGAATGTATTAAAATTAAAAGCCCAAATTATTGAAGAGCTTGATCATGTAAGTGAAGATGTATTGCTTGAAATAAAAGAATATTTACATTCATATCATTCAGCTATTCCTGAATCTGTATTAGAGAGCATTAAAATAAGCAGGAAACAAATTAAAGATGGAAAAGGTGTACCACATGAAGAAGTAATGAAAATGGCTAAAGAATGGTTGAAAAAATAGTTTGGTCTCCAATTGCAATCAGTGAATATGCAAGAATGATTGAATTTTTAATGATGATTTGGAATGTAGAAATTATTGTTGAGTTTGAAAATTTAGTCAGTCAAAACATTTCAATGATTCATAAAAATCCAACATCATTTCCAATTATTTCAGACAATGTTAGAAAAGTTGTATTACATAAAAATGTTTCTCTTTATTATGAATTTAATGAAAAGGAAAATACAATAGAAATACTTTCCATTTTTGATAATAGACAAAACCCAGATAAGTTGAAATTGTAGCATGGAATGCAGTGATGTGTTCCATTTTTTTATGAAACATTGAATGAATATCATTCATCGCTTTTAATCAGTTCAATCTGTGATCTAAAAAATTTATCTTTACTGCATGAACATCCGAAAAGGCACTATCAACGATGTAGAACTTTTACATACAATAGGAGTTAAAACATTTGACGACACTTTTGGTGGCACCTGCACCAAAGAAGACATGAAATTTGTATTGGATAAATTTTTTAATCTGGCTCAATGTAAAATTGATTTACAAGATGAAAATGATAATTTCTATTTTTTAGAAGAAGATGGCATCGTCAAAGGCTATATTAGAATCAACGATATACACGAATACCCATTAGAGGAATTAAAACCCTTTAAGTGTATAGAATTGGTTCGTTTATATGTGTTGAAAGAATATCATGGTACCAGTGTCGCCACCGACCTGATGCAGTTTGCATTTGATTTTGCCAGAGAACGAAACTATGAAAAAATGTATTTGAGTGTATGGGAATATAATTTCAGGGCAAGGGGGTTTTATGAAAAAATAGGATTTGTGAATACTGGCAAAGAAAATGATTTTCCATTAGGCACCACACCCCAAACAGATTATTGGTTTGTAAAAAGTTTGTAGATGTTTGCATTTTTCTTACTCTGACGTAAGTATCTTATATAACAATTTGACTATAAAAAAACGTCCACATGTTTTGTGGACGTTTTAATTATTTTGATAGGGGATTTATTTAAATCTCTAAATCATTTTATGACAAATAGTTATTAGTAAAAATTACCTCTTCTATCGTCAATCTTAGCATTTCTTTTTAATATAAACGATATCATTTGTGTGGCTTGTGATGTAAGCTGCTGCTCAGTTTGTCTACGCATAATCATTTGCATCGTTGCATCAGGCTCAGTACCATCTACGATGTTTTTTACTTTTACAAAATACACGCCTTGTTCACCACCAATACCCGCTGATACTTTACCTGTCAATGATTTATCAAATGCAGCTCCTATTACTTTTGGTTCTCCACTTAACGTAGCACTTCCTTGCATATAATTTACCGTATCGGCTGTCATCACTTGTGTTTGGTTAGCAGCAGCGATTTCATCTAAATTTGTTTTCCCTTTATATTTCTCAGCAATCATTTTTGCTTTTTTCTCTCTTTTTAAAATATTTTCAAGCTGTGGTTTGATGCTTGCAATATCTGGCATGCTTCCTTTTTCCTGACGCGAAACTAAATTAGCCACAATACATTTATCATCTAAATTAAAGATGGGTGATACAGCTCCTATTTTAGCGTCAAAAGTCCATCTTGTAAAGTCTCTGGCATTACCAAGACCTTGAACCAATGATTGGGTTTTGGTGATTCTATCTGCTATACGTTTGTCTTTCCCCATTTTCTTAGCTGTTTCAGTAAACGTTTTGGCGTCTTTAGCTTGGGTGATAAAATCATTGGCTTTTGCAAATGCTGCTTGTGTTGTTGCAGTACCTGGTTGCAATACTTTACTTACCACAGCCACTTTTACAGCTGGTTTAAAATCTTTTTGCGCTGTTACTTTTACAATATGGTAGCCATACTGCGATTTCACGATTTTGATATCGCCGACTTTGCCATTAAAACAAGCGTCGCTAAATTCTGTACTGATAATACCTTGTGGTAAAAAACCTAAATCGCCGCCTTTTTTTGCACTTCCCTGATCATCAGATCTTGCTGCTGCCAGCTGTCCAAAATCTGCACCTGCTTTAATCATGGCATCAATACTGTCAATACCTGCTTTAGCTGCTTCTTCAGTTCTTTGTTCACCTACTGCCAATAATATATGAGATGCTTGTACACTATCGGGTAATTGTTTTTTATCCAATACTTTGATCATTTTATAACCATCTTTAAAATAAAATGGACCGGTAACCGAGCCAATAGCTGAATTTATAACATCTAATGGTACTGGTGCTTCTAATGTTTTTTCGTTGTAATAAAAATCTCTCATAGATTCTTCAGAATTTTTTGCCACAAAAGCTTCATTATCGCTTGTAGTGGTAAATTCTTCTTTCATACCATTTAATGCGCCTAAACTTTCAGCAGTATCTGCACTTGAAGGTATAATGTCGAATGTTACATATTCAGCTCTTGCTACTGCTTCTAAAGTAGTAAACAATTTCTCATTTTTCTTCATATAGTCAGTAATCTCTGCATCCGTAATTTGTACTGTGCTATCGCTGATTGTAGCATAAGGAATTTGCACATAATCGATAGAAGCCATCGATGAATTTTCTTTACCCATTTGTTTTACCACAAATGAGGGTATATAAATTCCTTTTATAATCATGTCATTATACTTAGCAATTTTTTTGGCTTTAATAATGGCATCTTCAAAATCTTTCCATTTTGCTCTTTCAACGCCTGTTTTATCTTGACTTAAATTATTTAAGTATTGACTTACTCTACTAGGATCAAAAATGCCGGTATTAGGATCCGAAAAACTTTGTTGTATCATTGGGTCAGCATAAGGACCTGTAAGCATATCTTGCAATTCTTTATCTGTTAGTTCGATACCTAATTTTTCAGATTCATGCCCTACAAGGGTTTCATTTACAATATCAGTCCATGCTTGGTCTGAAGCTTGTGTTCTTTCTTCATCAGTCAAGGTTTTACCTTTTTCTCTTGATTTGATATTTTCTTCATATTTACTTCGCAAAGCTTCAAACTCTTTAGCTTCTACTCTAGTGCCATTGATGTCGGCCAATAAGGTTTGGTCGCCACTGAATACACTACGCACATTACTTTGCATAGCATCCATGACTAAAAAGCCGATAAGGGCTATAACAATGGCTCCGACTACGAATCCGATATATTTATTTCTGATGGTTTGAATTACCGACATATTATTAACATTTTTTAAAGGTGTGCAAAAATAGAGGTTTTGCATTGGTTTTGCAAAGTTTTTTTAAGTTCATTTACATAATTAAGGTGTTTTTGAACAGATTTTGGGTTTTTTAGGTGTGGATTACTTTGGTGTAATTTGTAGTTTATACACCTAAGCCGCTATTCTGCCATTCAATATGTGGATGAAGGGCGATTTCTACATGTCTTTTAAATCCTAGATTCACAATCCACAGGCAAACTAATTTTCTACAGCAGGTTTATACACTTATTTTCATTTAGTATTTAAAAGTAAGCATGTCTATTGGCTAAAAATGTCTATTTTACCTTGTTTTTACAGAAGCCTGGAAAAAATTAAATTGTTGGAAAAAAAATATATGATGTGAATTACATCTTAATAATCAAAAAAGGTTCACATTTGCAATAGGGATAACTATTATTTATACACGTATTCACAGTGCTAATAATAGCAATATCTTTTTCTTTTTAAAAAAAATTTTTATAATTAATATTATGAATAAAGAAGTTGATAACCTACAAAAATTAGGATACTTAAATATTGACATTGATCCGGTTTTAAATTTATTTGAAGAAATCGAAAAATTAAAAATTGAAAAAAAAGCAATTGTTCTTGCGCATTATTATCAAGAGAGTGATATACAAGATGTAGCAGATTATATTGGCGATAGTTTAGGGCTGGCTCGCAAAGCACAAGAAACAGATGCTGATATGATTGTATTTGCGGGTGTTCACTTTATGGCAGAAACAGCAAAGATTTTAAATCCGACAAAAAAAGTTGTTTTGCCTGATTTACATGCTGGTTGTTCATTAAGCGACTCTTGTCCACCTCCTTTGTTTAAACGTTTTAAAGAACAACATCCTGATCATTTGGTGATTTCATATATCAATTGCAGCGCTGGTATCAAAGCATTGAGTGATATAATATGTACGTCGAGTAATGCGCAAAAAATAGTAGAGAGTTTACCCAAAGACCAAAAAATTATTTTTGCACCAGATAAAAATTTAGGTGCCTTTATTAATAAACAAACTGGTAGAAATATGCTTCTTTGGAATGGAGCTTGTATGGTACATGAAATATTTAGTTTAGAAAAAATTACCAAATTAAAAGTACGTCACCCAGAAGCGAAGTTTATTGCTCATCCAGAATGTGAAGAAGCCGTATTGGCTATCGCAGATTTTATAGGTAGTACAACCCAACTTTTAAACTATGCACAACATAACCCTGCACAATCATTTATTGTAGGTACAGAAACAGGTATTTTACATCAGATGATTAAAAATGCACCGACCAAAACATTTATTCCTGCACCCCCTAATAATAGTTGTGCCTGCAATGATTGTCCACATATGAAACTAAATACCTTAGAGAAATTATACTTGTGTATGAAGTATGAATTACCTGAATTATTAATGGATGAAACCTTGCGATTAGCTGCCAAAAAACCTATTGACAGGATGTTGCAATTGAGTGATGAGTTGGGAATAAAGTAAAACATTAGTTTTTATAAGCAAACTTTATTACCTAAAAATGATATTGCAAAGTCAATAAATACTCCCGACTGCTGTAATCTTTTATATATGCAAAACAATCCCATTGATTATTTGGTACCGATTTTTCTGTTACATACAAAAATAGTTGACTTCTTACGGTAGCTTTGATACTTAAATGATTTTTGTAATGTAAACCAATACCCAGCATACGTTGATATCTTTTTCTAGAACCCATCAATTCAAACCCATCATTTTTATCTAATACTTCTATGGGTGTTTCTCTAGTGCTTATTTCTTTTGTTTTAGCATCTTGAAATGATTCAAGGGTGTTAATGTTTCCATTTAAAATATAATTGATATTAAGACCGCCATATATAAATGGACTTAAGCTATGTTTATTCAGTATTTTAATGCCTAACGCTATGGGTATATTGAGTTTACTATATTGATAATTAGTTAAACTGGCATCAAAATATTTATTGACTTGTACATTATTTTGTGCATCTAAAGAGTTATACCCTCTTTCATTAAAAGAATAGTAAGTAGCACCTAATTGATTATACTCAACACCAACACTCATATATAGTAATTTATAATAAAGCGTTGAATGCAACCCAAATACCGGACTTGTATATCCAGTTTTTGTATAGACCGATTTGTTATTAAAAAAATAAGGGTTATAAGATTCTTCTTTGGTGTTTTTAAAATTTCGACTCATACCAAAGGTGAAGCCATAATTTATTTTGAGCTGGGCCAATGATGCGCTCGATTGTATAATCAATAGTAGAATGGAAGAAATAATTATTTTTTTCATAGGTGTATGTTAATGACAAATATAATATAAAGAGAAGTTTTTAGCTCAATAAATCATTACCTAGCCTAATAGTCAATGGATAATACCCTATTATCTCAAACATTTTTTTATATTTGTTGTTTCAACACTCCCATACATGCGTAAACACTATTTGGTTGTATTATTCCTTTTCATCGTCATGGCAGGTCATGCACAACAAGGGAATCTTTCTGGCGATTTAATGATGAATGTCAATTTTTTTCAACGTGATACCAATATCAAAGCATCAGGCAATCAACTGTATGATAATTTTTTAAGTGGTGGTGAAGGTTGGCTTGGTTTGCGTTATTCTGTAAAAGGTTTTACCGCCACTGTTCGTTTTGATGCCTTTCAAAATTCCAATTTACAAACACCTACCAGTGCACTCACAGCTGCAGGAATAGGGATGTATAGCTTAAGCAAAGAATTTCAAAATTTGACAATTACTGCTGGTCATGTATATGATCAAATCGGCAGCGGAATCATTTTTCGTGCCTATGAAGATAGGGGATTACTCATTGACAATGCCCTTTTTGGATTACATCTTAAATACAGAGCTAATAAGTATTTAACAGTTAAAGGTTTTAGTGGACAAACAAAAAATTTGTTTGATAGATATAAACCCATTCTCAAGGGTTTTGCTGCAGAAGGAGATTTAGATTTAGGCAAATCAGCTCATATTACACCAGGTATTGGTATTGTAAACCGTACCATGGATCAGGCTAGTATGGATCAGGTGATTTCTACAATCAATAGTTACCCAATGAGCGATCGTTTTACACCTGTTTATAATTCATTTGCATCTACCTTTTATAATACCCTCAATGCTGGCGATTTTACCTGGTATGTAGAAGCAGCTTATAAAACACATGAGGCAGTATCAACTGATATTGGATTAAAAAGATTAAATGGCAATGTTTTGTATTCTACTTTAGGTTATTCTCAAGCTAAGTTTGGTATCAATGCCAACTTTAAGCGAACAGAAAATTTTATGATGCGCACATCACCCAATGAAACCCTCATCAAAGGGCTTTACAATTGGCAACCTATCATTGCCCAGATTCGTCCTCAACGACTCATAGCCCGTTATACACCACCATCGCAAGATTTATCTGAAATAGGGGGCGGTATCAATGCATTTGTTACACCCAATGAAAATGTTTCCTTTAATATAAGCTATACCCATATCAATACCTTAGCTGGTGATACCCTTTATCGTGAAGCTTTTGTAGATGCTGAGATTCGAAGTGTAAAAGATTTTATATTTCATATAGGGGCCCAGTATTTAGTGTACAACCAATCCTTATATCAACAAAAAGTCAAATCAAATTATCCTAATATTATTGCATTAACCCCTTTTGTAGAGGTAGTTTATAAAATAAATGACAGTCGTTCCATACGAACTGAGTTACAATATATGAATACCAAACAAGATTTTGGTTCCTGGTTTTTTGGTTTGCTCGAATTTAGCATAGCTTCTAAATGGAGTTTTGCTGTTTCAGATATGTATAATATTGCACCCAATTACAAACATGTAAATAAAGCACAACATTACCCCAATTTCTTTATTGCTCATACAAGAGGAGCACACAGATTTACAGCTCAGTATGTAAAACAAGTGGAAGGAATCAATTGTACAGGGGGCGTTTGTAGGTATGAACCCGCTTTTAGTGGTGCCCGTATTGGTGTGATTAGCACATTTTAATTCGTGGTTTATTTTTTAAATTTTATTGTAACTTCGTAAAAATGATTTTTATATGAAAAAAATAATTTTCTCCTTCTCTGCCATAGCACTTTTACTCTCGTCATGTAAAGAGCAAATACCTGGAGGCTTGATTTTAAATTCATTGATTTCGGCAGATACCACCTATGTAGTATCGCAAATAGAAACACCTCAGGAAAAAAAGATTGTGATTGAAGAATTAACAGGTGTTTTATGTACCAATTGTCCTGCAGGTACCAAACAACTAAATGACTTTGTGGCTCAGTATCCCAATAGAATTTTACTCACTTCTATGCACTCTGGATTTTTAACTGAACCCACAGCCGCTGCGATGTACGATTTTAGAAATGCCGATGCTGATGCACTTAAATTGTTTTTCAATGAAGGTGACCCTGGCAAACCGAGCGCTACCTTTGACCGCATACCATTGGTGATAGGTGGTGGAGATCCAAAATATTTTATATTGAGAGGACAAACAGGTACCGATTGGATTTCTGCATTGCCTGCATTATTGAGCAAAACAACCCCTGTAAATATTCACTTAACTTCTTCTTATAACCCCAGTACCAACAAAGTAAATGTATTGGCTAAATTGCATTTTACTGCCGATGTCACCGAAAAATTGGGACTTACTTTATATGTACTTGAAAGTGGCAAAGTTGATATTCAGGATAGTGTAGGTGTAGAAATTCATGATTATAAATTTAACCACGTATTGCAAAAAGTAATCACGCCGATTGCAGGGGAACCCATCCTTGACAGTTTACCTACAAAGGTTAAAGGTCGTGTGATTGAAAAAGTACTTTCCTTTGAACCCAATATTGCCGGTGTCAATGGCTGGAATTTAGACAGTTGTGTCATTGTGGGTATTGTACATAAAACAGGTGCCAGCAAAGCAGTGATACATGCAGAAGAAGTGCATTTGAAATAAACTGCTAAACGATGTCTTTTATTCACATTAGCTGTTGTTGAATGTTACCATTACGATAAAGGAAATCATCGTTGTCTTTATGAGAATGATTGAATTTATTATATAAATTTGATTTAATTTTGAATGATGATTTTACAAACACGCTATTTTTTATTATTCTCCTTTATCCTAATAACCATTGCATCCTGTGGTGATGATGAAGAATTAACTACGCAAACTAATACCCCAGCTACTACACAAACTACGATTCAGGCACCCGATTTTAATGCCGATAGTGCCTATGCTTATATTGAAAAACAACTTTCATTTGGTGCTCGTGTGCCAGGTAGCGCTGCGCAAACCCAATGTGCAGCTTGGTTAGAAACCACATTCAAAAAATTTGCCGATACAGTGTATATCCAAAAAGCAAACCTAAAGCAAGCCATTTCAAATAAATCATATCCAGCAATTAATATCATCGCCAGCTTTAATCCACAATCGAGCGAACGTATTTTATTACTGGCACATTGGGATAGTCGCCCCTGGGCTGATGAAGATACCATAAATACACAAAAACCAATTCTGGCAGCAGATGATGGGGCTAGCGGTGTGGCCGTTTTGCTTGAAATTGCTGCTAAATTAAAACAACAAAAACCAAACATCGGCGTGGATCTATTATTGGTAGACGCAGAAGATGTAGGGAGAACCGAATGGACAGAAGAAAGTTATTGTTTGGGTACCCAGCATTGGGCTAAAAATCCACATATACCTAATTATAAAGCAAACTTTGGTATTTGCTTGGATATGGTAGGTGCCAAAGGGGCCCAATTTCCCTTAGAAGGGTTTTCGCAACATTATGCACCTGATGTGCAACGTCGTATCTGGGATATCGGTAACCGTCTTGGTTATTCTGATTATTTTAGATATACCCAGGCAGGTAGTATCACCGACGATCATGTTGTGGTAAATGAATTAGCTCATATCCCATGTGTAGATATCATACATTTAAAGGCGAATGGTAACTTTGGTGATTATTGGCATACACATCAGGACAATTTATCAATCATCGATAAAGCTACCTTGAAAGCAGTAGGACAAACTGTTTTACAAGTTTTATATGAATAACATAGAATTTTTTAATAACACTAAAGTATATACAATATGAAATGGCTTGGTAGAAAAGAAAGTGAAAATATAGAAGATAGAAGAGGCATGAGTGGCAGAAATATAGCCGCTGGAGGCGGAGGCTTAGCAATTATTATGCTTATCATTGGTTTATTAATGGGGGGTGATCCACAAAAACTGATCAGTGATTTTGCCAATTCAAATGTGCCAGCTGCCACTACAAGCAAACCATATCATGAAACACAAGAAGAAAAAAATTTAAAATCATTTGCGGCCGTAACCTTAGCAGATAATGAAACCATTTGGACAAAACTTTTTGCCGAAAATCAACTTCAATATGAAAAACCAACCATGGTGATTTTTAGCCAACAAACGGAATCACCTTGTGGCATGGCTAATGCACAAACTGGTCCTTTTTATTGTCCTGCAGACCAAAAAATTTATCTCTCCCTTAATTTTTTTAATGAATTAACCAATAAACTGGGTGCTCATGGCGATTTTGCCTTTGCTTATGTGATATCGCATGAAGTGGGTCATCATATACAACATTTATTAGGTACCACAGCTAAAATGAGGCAACGCCAGGAAAATAGCAGTGAAAAAGAAGCAAACCGACTTTCAGTGGCCTTGGAGTTACAAGCCGATTTCCTTGCTGGAGTATGGGCGCATTATAACCAAAGCGCTTTAGAAGATGGAGATATTGAAGAAGCACTTAGCGCCGCAAATGCTGTAGGTGACGATCATTTACAACAACAAGCCCAGGGTTATGTAGTACCAGATGCCTTTACCCATGGTACTTCTGCTCAACGCATGTACTGGTTTAAAAAGGGCTATACCACCGGCGATCTCAATCAAGGTAATACGTTTAAGGAATTGTTGTAAATGATGAATATTCCATTTTTTTACGAAGTATATACCGATGCACACCACCTTACATTGAGTGATGCCAATATGCATTATCTGTTGAATGTATTGCGTATGCAAACCAACGAATTGATTTATATAACCAATGGAAATGGACAGAAAGCCCTTGTTAAGTTAGTCAATGTTTCAAAACGTCATTGCGATCTTCAAATACTGGAAACACAAAATGAGGAGATAAGGAAACCCTCTTTACACCTCGCCATTGCATTTACCAAAAATAACGCCCGAATGGAATGGCTCTTGGAAAAAATCACCGAATTGGGTATTGCATCTATCACACCCCTAATCACACAAAGAAGCGAAAAGTCTTTTTTTAAAAAAGATCGCTTTGAGAAAATTCTGATAGCTGCAATGTTACAATCTCAGCAAACTTATTTACCTATTTTACATCCTGAAACTAAATTGGCATCGCTTTTTCCTTCAAAAGCGGCACAAAATTATATTGCTTATTGTGGCAATGAATTTGAGAAATTTCCCTTGCTTACTTTAATGAAAAAAGAGGAGGATACCCTATTTTTAATAGGGCCAGAAGGTGATTTCACTGCCGATGAAGTACATTTGTGCAAACAACATCACTGCGATGTGATACAATTAGGGAGCAATAGACTTAGAACAGAAACTGCAGGATTATACGTTTGTACACTTTTTAATGCCATACAATGAAAAAAATAATAACACTTTTTGTTTTGCTTTTTATACTTCAAACTTCACAAGCCCAAAAATTGAAGTTAGGGTTATTGGTATATGGAGGTGGGGGTGATTGGTATGCTAATCCTACTGCCTTAAAAAATTTAGCTCGTTTTTCAAATCAACAATTAAATACCCAATTTGATTTGCAGGAAGGTCAGGTGGAAGTGGGAAGCAGAGAGCTGCTCAATTATCCAATTGTGTTTGCTACTGGTCATGGACGTATTATGTTTAATGACGCTGAAACCCAAAATTTAAGAAATTACTTAATAGCGGGTGGCTTTTTACATGTAGATGATAATTACGGACTTGACAAGTATATCAGACCAGCTATGAAAAAAGTATTTCCCGAACTTGATTTTGTAGAATTACCTTTTTCACATCCTATTTATCATCAGAAGTTTGACTTTGCCAATGGTCTCCCCAAAATTCATGAGCATGATAATAAGCCACCTAAAGGCTTTGGATTAATATATCAGGGAAGGTTGGTTTGCTTTTATACTTTTGAAACCGATTTAAATGATGGCTGGGAAGACCCTGAAGTTCATAAAGACCCTGAGGAGAAAAGACAATTGGCGTTACGTATGGGTGCCAATATGATTCAATATGCTTTTACGGTCAAATAACGGATTATTTCAATTTTTACTCGTAACTTTGGTTATAAATTAATTCAAAATGAAAAATGTAGTTTTTTTAGCCAGTATTTTGCTTTTTGCGGTTTCATGCAAAAAAAATTCTAATAATACAGTTCCTGAAAGTGCTGCTGTTACCATCAAATTTCATAATACAGTAGCAGGGCAACCCGTTGAGTATGGCAAGTACAATTATACCAATGCTTCGGGCAATATTTATTCAATCAGTTTATTAAAATATTATGTAACGAGTGTGGTATTAACAACCGATGATAATGTGGAATTTAAATTAAATAATTACGATTTGATAGATGCTTTTGATGCAGCTAACTTTTCTACTATCAATGCAGGTGTATTACCCAATGCAGTTTACAAATCGATGCGTTTTAATTTAGGTATTGATTCGGCGCGTAATCATACAGGTGCACAAGATGGAGACCTCGATCCTATGTATAATATGATTTGGACATGGAGTACGGGTTATTTATTTATGAAGCATGAAGGTAAATTTATTAATACAATTGGTGATACCACCGATTTACAGTTTCATTTAGGTACTGACTTAGCTTTTTCTACAATCAATGTACCTATCAATATGACTGTTTCAGGTGTTGATAAAACATTGAATATTGAGTTTGATCTCAACAGTATGTATGATTCGCCTGCTATTGATTTTAATGCTGGCAATATTCATCACAGTACATTAGTGTCTGATAAACCCTGGATTAACGCCATGTTGATCAATGCACAAGATGCGTTTAAGTTTAAGAGTGCTGATTAATTAATCATTTACAGTTTTAAGGTTAACATAACCGGACAATGATCAGAATGTTTGATATCAGGCAATATAGCTGCATCTGCAATTTGATCTTTTAATGTTTTTGAAACATTGATATAGTCTATACGCCAACCTTTATTATTGTTTCGTGCATTGGCCCTAAAGCTCCACCAGCTATACTGATGTGGGTTAGTATTGATAGTTCTGAAACTATCTATCATATCACAAGCAAAAAAAGTATCCATCCATGCACGTTCTTCAGGTAAAAAACCACTTGAATCTTTGTTACCTTTTGGGTCATGAATGTCGATGGCTTGATGACAAATATTATAGTCGCCTGCTATGATGAGTTTTGTGTGTTTGTTTTTAAATGTATCTTGTATAAAATCAATATAATCATTTAAAAAACGCATTTTATAAGCTTGTCGTTCATCGCCACTACTACCACTGGGAAAATAGGTATTGATTAAATGAAAATGTTCAAAAGTGAGTTGTATCACACGTCCTTCAAAGTCGGCTTGTTCCATACCACAGCCGTATATGACGTCTAAAGGTTTATGTTTCGATATTACACCTACACCACTATATCCTTTTTTTTGGGCTGAAAAAAAATAGGTATTGTACCCCAATTTTTCAAAAGCGGCTTTATCGATATCAATTTCATGTGCTTTGGTTTCCTGAAAGCAGTATATATCTGCATTATCTTCTTTGATCCAGTCGAGAAGGCCTTTGCTAATGGCTGAACGTATGCCGTTGAGGTTATACGATACAATTTTCATAGTGTGTATGTTGAATTTTAAATTAAAAAAAATGACTTTCACAAAGAAAGTCATTTTTAAATATATTTTTATTAAAGGGGAACTATTGTTTTGTCACTCTTTTAACACCCATTAATTTACCGTTGTTATCAGAAAATTGCATTAAGTAAATACCTTTAGCGATATTGTCTAATGGAATTCTCATAGGGTTAGGTGTAGATGCATCAATTTCAAAATGAGCTATTTTTTTACCTATAATGTTTACCACATCAATATTTGAAACTTTATTGTCTAAAATATTTAAATTGATAAAATTGCTTGCAGGGTTAGGGAAAATTGTTACCACATTATTATTTGTAAAGTCTTTGGTAGAAGCAGTCATATTCGTACAAAATTTGTACACAATATTTTTCTTACCAATAACACCTGGTTCAGAGAATTCAACCGTCACATAGCTACAACCATTGGTTGCATTGGCAGCGATACTCATCAATACATCTATTTCACCTTTTCCATTAGCAGGTATTGTGAAGTTATGGGGGGTGTTATCATAGCTAAAGCAAGTGCCATCCTGACAAATACCAGTACCAGTCCATCCTGATAATAAGTTATCACTCAATTTATTCCAGGTAATGGTGATAGGGGCATTGGTATTATTATATAAGGTATCAAATAAAGGTAAATTGCTTTGTGGTTTGTTGAGATTAATGACTTCCACAGTGTCTTTCCAAAGGGTAATCTGGGCAAAAGTACTTGCCGTAAAACTGATAAATAACCCAAGTAAAATTAATTTTTTCATGCTTCTAAAAGTTTAATTGAATGCAATTTACGAATTATTGTAATATATGAATCATTATTTTGTTAAAATTTTTAAATAATGTTTTAGTTGATTATATTTGTGATTCAAAATATAATAAATTCATAATGAAAAAAATGCTACTTTCTTTGTTGGCACTGGTGAGTTTCTCAACAGCGAATGCACAACTACCAGATGGAGTGATTGCTCCTGATTTTACTTTAACAGATATTAATGGTACACCACATAATCTCTATAATTACCTAGCGGCAGGTAAGAGAGTTTATATTGATGTATCTGCAACATGGTGCGGACCTTGCTGGAATTTTCACAATACACATGCATTAGATGATTTATGGGCACAACACGGACCAATTGGTCAACCAGGTGTTTTGGCTAATTCTACAAATGATTGCATAGTGCTTTTTATCGAAGGAGATTTAACCACAACAAATGCTGATTTGATAGCTGCTGGTCCTAATAGCCAAGGCGATTGGGTAACTGGTGTGCAACATCCAATCATTGATTTACAAGCAGGCACTACTTTTGACGCAGATTATAATATTGGTTATTTTCCAACTATTTATATGATTTGTCAAGATAAAATTATAACTGAAGTTGGTCAATTGTCTGCTGCCGCTTTATATACTGCAGGGTCTACCTGTCCTGTAGGAGCTGCCAATGCTTCTGTAGATGTAAAAGCAACGGTACCTTATCCAGATCCTAGTTATATGTGCGGAACTGCTATAGCACCAACATTTAAATTTGTAAATTTCAGTACTACTCCTTTAACAAGTGCTACGATTAATGTTAAGTACAATGGTACTACTGTAAATACTTATCCCTGGTCAGGCAATGTTGCTGGCAATGCAGTAGGTACTGTAAATGTTCCTTCTTTTGCCCATAACAATGGCACAGGTTATAATGGATATAGCTGGGAAATAGTTGCTGCTGGAGATATTAATGCCACAAACAATACTAAGAATCTAAATTGGAAAGTTTATTCAAATGGCAATGCCAAAACAACCGATTATGCTGAACCTTTTACCAACGCAAATTTACCTGCTAACTGGACAACACCGAATGCTCTTTCAACGGATTATATATTCACCTTTGCTGGTGGTGTAAATGGTATCGCTCAAGTAGTAGGTCCTTTTGGAACTCCTTCACAAGCTTTATTATTTGATTTGTTAGATATTACAGGTGGTCCTAGTAATCCTATAACTGCTATTGTATCGAATGTTAATTTTAGTGGAAATCCATATTTAACTTTTGACTTTGATTGCGCACATGCAAATAAATCTGCTACTACGAATGATAAATGTGAAGTGATTGTTTCTACAGATTGTGGTGCAACATGGACATCTGTATGGAATAAATCAGGTGCAGCTTTAAATAACGATCAAGCATTGTATCCTGCAACTGCAGCTTCAAATATCTTTATTCCAAATATGGCATCTGATTGGAGTCATTACAGTATTAATTTAAATTCATACAAATCAAACCAAAATTTGTTAGTAGGTATCAGAGGTACTGCTACCACAGCAAATCAAGGAAGTGCTATGTTTGTAGATAATGTTAAAATCTCCGCTTCTACACCAGCTGGTTTGTCTGATCAACAATTTAATGAAATCGTTACTGTTTATCCAAACCCATCAAGCCAATTTTTAAATATTAATGGCTTAGTAAGTAATGCAACCGTGCAAGTGGTAGATATGTTAGGAAATGTAATCATCACAAATGAGTTTAAAAACATTTCTGGTGATGTACAATTAAATATCAGCAAACTTGCAAATGGATCATACTTTGTAAAAATTGCCCAAGAAGGTAAATTTGCAGTGAAATCATTTGTAAAGGCTGATTAGTCAGTAACTATTTAATGCTTTTAAAAAATGACCGCTAAATGCGGTCATTTTTTTTCTGATTAGCACATTCCATTTTTTTTATATTATGCCAAAATTTATAATGCTTACGGAATTAATGCCGATTGATATACTGTTTAAGGTACATCAATATCGTCTTATTCCAATTGTATTTAATAAGTAGTTTGAAAATATCTGAGTAATCTACACCTATAGCATTTATACGAATAATAATTGAACCAACTTAAATTTTTTCAGATATAACACATTGGTATTTAATGAAATACCCAAACTAAAATATGTATATTTGTGATTCAAAAAAAATACTACAATGAAAAAAATGCTACTTTCTTTTTTTGCAGCAGGCACCCTGCTTACTGCAAACGCACAAGTGCAACGTATGGTTCTCATCGAAGAATTTACAAATGCTAGTTGCCCCCCTTGTGCAGCGCAAAACCCCGCTTTTAATGCTTTATTAGCGCAAAATGCAACTAAGGTGATACCGCTTAAATACCAAACCTCATGGCCAGGTACAGATCCAATGAATGCTGCAAACCCAACAGATGTAGCCACCCGCGTATCTGTTTATGGAGTTACCGGCGTACCTATGGGTGTGATGGATGGTGATACCAGTAAAATGCCAGCAACACCAAATGCTTATGCAGGTGCTCCTGCAGCATTGACTCAATTGCAAATTGACAACGAGTATGCTATACCATCACCCATTTCGATGAACTTAACCCACAGTTTCAATGCTGCTACAGATTCTGTGATCGTTAATTTAACCATTACAGCTTCACAGGCGATGTCAGGAAATTTAAAACTTCATCTGGCTTTAAATGAAAGTTTAATTACGTTTCCAGCAGCTCCTGGTACGAATGGCGAAGCTAAATTTGAACATGTAATGAGAAAGATGCATCCAGATGCCAATGGTACTACCCTGGCAAATATGACTCCTGGTCAGGTAGTTAACTTTACATGGACAATCGCGATTCCTGCTTATGTATATGCTAAAACACAATTGGGTGTTGTTGCATTTGTACAAGATGCAACGAGTAAAGTAGTTCATCAGGCAGCCTTTAGCAAACCACCCTATGCATCTGATTTGACCATTACAGGTATTCAAAATGTTAGTTGTGTAAACAATGCAAACCCTTCTATTTCTATTGAAAACCAAGGTTCAGTTACTTTAACATCATGTGTTATCAATTATAGTTTAGATGGAGCAGCATATCAAACCCAAAATTGGAGTGGAAGTTTAACACCTGGCTCTACAGCGAATGCAACTTTACCTGCACTTACTGGTTTAAGCAACGGAAGTCATTTCTACAGTTGTTATTTATCATCTCCCAATGCGATTGCTGCCTTGACAAATCAAGCAAGCCCTATCAGGAAAAATTTTATTACCTATCCTACGGCAGTAGCGATACCTTTAACCCAAGATTTTTCTTCTGTTAATTTTCCGCCTGCTGGATTTGGTACTATAGCATCTGTAGGTTCAGAAATTTGGAAAAGAGCCGGTGCTTCTCAAGGTGGAGGAAGTGGTTCTGCTGAATCAGAATTTTATGAAATCACTTCTGGCGCTTTAGACCTTTATTTACCAAAATCAAATATTAATCTTGCTGGTCAAACAGCCGCTTCGTTAGATTTTTATGGTGCATATACCTATTATACTTCTGGAGGTAATAGTTTGTATGATACCCTTCAAATATTAGCTTCTACAAATTGTGGTACTTCATGGCAAACAATTTGGGAAAGCAGTGGTGTGAATCTTGCTACAGCCCCTGCTTCTGCATCTGCTTTTACACCAACAGCTGCACAATGGAAAGGATATTCTATCAGTTTAAATAGCTTAATCGGACAAGCTGATGTATTGGTTAAATTTGTTGGCAAAAGTGGTTATGGTAATAATTTGTATATCGACAATATCAATTTAAGATATGGTGTGGTAAATCAAATCAATGATTTTACTGATGCAGGTGCCATTATCATTTCTCCAAATCCTTCAAGTAATCAAATCAATGTAGCTTATACAGGTACCGTTGATTCTGATATAGAAATGGTACTTACAGATTTATTTGGAAGAAACATCTATACCAAAAGATTTGCAAAATCTGATAAAATCAATGATGTGATTCAGGTTGCTGAGTTACCCAATGGTATTTATCATTTGACGTTGAAATCAGATGTAGGGAATCTTACCAAAAAAGTAATTGTAAGTCATTAATACCTTTCATTAAATTCATAAAAAAATGACCGCATCTAGCGGTCATTTTTTTTATAAGGGTCTTAAAAATCTTTTATTGAATTATAAACAAGATCATGCTATCTATCATTTTTTTTGAAAGTGCTAGTTCGGGTTTGTTATAGGAAGCTAGATTATCTTCTTGTTTGTCAGAAGCTATTTCGGTTAAACAATGATTCATATCTGGTACAATCAATAAGGTCGATTTTGGATTGGCTTCTTTCAGGGATTGTGCATTTATTTCAGCGACCTGTAAGTCTTTAGTACCATTAATTATGAGAATCGGACATTTCACTTTTTTAATTTCATCAACTGGATTTATTTTAAACCATGATTTTAGATAGGGCAATACAGATGGTCTGAAAAGAGACATCAACATGGGATTATCGCAAGCAATGTCCTGACCATTTGCTAAACTATCTAATTTTAAAAAGGTAGATTTTTCTAAATCACCTAATTTACCTTTCAATTGTATTTTTAATAAGTCATGAGCTTGTTTACTTACACCCGCAATTGAAATGTATTTATGATTTGCTTGTGCACACATCATACCAACTAAAGACCCTTCACTATGTCCTGCAATGATGATTTTACTGAAACGTGTATCTTTTTCAAAGTTTGCAATCACTGACTGGGCATCTGATATCGATTGGCTAAACAGTAAATCTTCTTCCTTCATATTGGCAACAATGCTTTTGCCCACTCCTCTTTTGTCATATCTAAAAGTAGCAATGCCATTTAATGCAAACTGTGCGGCCATTTTTTTGTAGGCATCACTTTTAAATCCTTGACCGTTGCAGTCTCTATCTGTAGGACCACTGCCAGCAATGATAATCACCAGGGGCATATTGCCATGAGCATGTGCAGGTAAGGTGAGGGTACCTGATAATTGCACCCCTGTAGCATTAATTACCAGTTCGCTTTCATCAAATCCATGAGCGTTTGTTAAGAAAGGCATACAAATAATGAGTAGTAAAAAGAGTTTTTTCATTTATCAAAGATAATATTATTTTTTAAGTTTCTAAACGGATTCCTACCATGCTTCCTACTAAACTTTAAATTTTGATTGTCTACTAATTCAAAATTTAAGAATATTAATCTAACCCTTTCCCATCGTGTATCTTTTTTCATCCGTGCGAATCTCTCAAATCACACTTTATCTGTATTCTAATATTTTTATTACTCTGTGAAAATCATTTGAATCCCTCCAATCCGTGTTCCCCTTGCGCTCAAGATTTTATTCTTCCGTTTAAATTCCTCCAATCTTAAATAATCCATGTTCCCCTCCGTGTTCTATTCCCTGCTATTTCACAATTACTCGTATCCCTTCGCTATGACTACTATATTCTGGCGCGTACATACACTGTATGGTTGCAATACCATTTGAATAATCACCTTGGTTAGTCACAAACATAGGATATTCAAATACATAGGTGCCTTTGTTTAACCAACTGAAAAAGAAATTGGTGGAGGCGTCTTTTGTTGCTTCATAATAACCCAAACCTCCCTGGTATTTATAATTGCTCAATACATTGATGGGTTCAAAACAAGCGCCCCTCATATCTTTCATATGCACATATTCCATGGCTCTATCAACTCGTAATTCAATTCTAACTTTTACTTTATCACCTATATTCAATGGACTGTTTTCAGTAATAGGCGTCAACACTTCTCCTTTATCTGTAAGACTTATTTTAAACAATTGTTTTTTCAAAGAAAGCGGTGTTTCATGACTTTCGATTTTATCTAATTGTTCGAAATATTGCCAATACACAGCACCCCAAGTGGTACCGCCTATGTCTTTGCCAACAGATGCATTGTTTTTTACATCTACATGTATTTTGCCCATCCCTGCATTGATTTCATCCTGGGGTATACTCATTTTAAAATACCCAGTACCTGCTTCTTGTTGTTGTTCTTTACTGAGTATTGTTTTATTTCCTAACTGAATACTTACATCTGGCTGTGTTGATAGCCAATACGTTCCATTCAATAATAAGGCATACACAGCATCAGCAGTTGCCTTGCTTGTTTTCCAATGTTGTGTTTGTTTATTTTTCAACAACCAGATTTTCAATTCATCTACTTCTTGATCATCCCCACCAATTTCTTTAAATACCTCTACAAGCAAACTTTGTGTTTCTATAGGTGCTTCATACCACCACCAACTTCCAGTATTTTCTTTCCAATACATCCCCATTTCTTCATTACGTATGGCATTTTCACGCAGTGATTGAAGAATGTTTTTAGGTGTGGTTTTATCATCCCATCTATTCAGGGCTAAAGCGGTCATGCCTTGCATATATTTATTGCCTTTTAACCAATAGGTGGCTGCTTGTTTTTTATAATATTCGAATGCTGTTTTACTTGCTGCTGATACTTCATTTTCCTTAAAAAATGAACGCATATATAAATATTGTATATGGGTATAATCAATATAGGCAAGGTTTAAGTCTCGGGCATTTTTTTTCAATTCATCGTAATCTTCTTTGATACGTGCATCTAAATAGGGTAATGCCCTTTCTACAATTTGTAAAATACGTCGTTCGCTGCCTACTTCTGCAATACCCAAATGCATCAGACGACCAATACCTGTAAGGATATATTGTGTCATAAACCGATCATCGGGCATGCCCTTAAACCAGGTAAAACCGCCATTTGGTGTTTGCATATTTTCTAGCTCACGTACTGTATGTTCAAGTTCTTTGCTCATTCTATTCAGGTTAAACAAATTGGCCAGATTCCGTTTTTGTTCCGTTTCATTTTTAGCTTCTAATACCCAGGGGGTTTCTTGCAATAATGCCGACTTCAACGTTTGATTTTTTTGCAAGTTTGAGAGCAATGCGGCGGTATCTTTATTTTCCCAGGTGGAGAAAATCTCTTTTACTTTTGGACTGGCATTGGCAATATGTGTAGCCAATGCATTGGCATAATAACGATTAAACGTTTGTTCAGCACATTCGTAAGGATAATCCGTTAAATAAGGCAAGGCTTGCACAGCATACCAAGCTGGGTTACTTGTATACTCTAACGTTAAATTATAGTGCCTGATGGTATTTGATTTACTTGCATTTAATAAATTTTTAAACGTAAAATCTTTGCTTGTATTCATCCGAACCGGTAATGGCAATGTTTCAGTTACTAACATGGAGTTGAGTAATACAGGCACTATATTTTGTTCTCCATCTGAGAAATCGCCCGCTTCTGCCATGGTAATGATTTTAATAGGGTGTGTAAACCCGGTGGGTATTTCAATACGCCATTCTACTCGCTCACTTTGACCTTTTTTTATATTAAGCGTAACAACATTTGCATGGTTTTTAAATAAACTATCTTGTACATTTTCTGAAATGGCATCTATCAATTGTAATGTTACTTTACCCTGAATGTCCTTTTCACTTAAATTAGTTACTTTGGCACTATAAATCATTTTATCACCTTCTCTAAAAAATCGAGGGGTGTTGGGAACAATCATCAATTCTTTTGATGTAGTGGATGTTTCTGTTAGTAAACCACTTTGTATTTCTTTGGTATGTGCAAAGGCCATCAATTTCCAACGGGTGAGTGCATCTGGCGCTTTGAATTTTAATAATATATTTCCTTCTGCATCAGTATGTATTTGTGGGAAGAAAAATGCAGTTTCTGCAAAATTTGAACGCAAGGGAATCGGTGAATTGACTGATTCTTCTTTAGGGGGTGATTGCATGATTACATTGGGCAATTTGAACGACTCATCCTCTGATTCATTTGCTTTACCTAATGCCACCGATTTTGTCATCATGGGAGCGGGTGCGACTGTTCCTATATCATTCATAGATACGCCTCCTTCACGTATTACACCTCTTCCACCTTTCATCCTTATGCCGTCTAACATATAATAAGTGCCGCCATTATTTAATCCCCACCATTTTAAACTTCTATACGTTTTTTCATAAGGATGCACTTCTTTAAATCCACCAAAATAGAACGGTCTACCCGATTCGATTTGAAAGTTAGAAGCGGTATTAAAATGTATCTTGTTATACCTGGCACGAAAGAAATCGAAACCCTGCCATTGATGAGGTTTAAAGGCATCTAAACTTGCATCGTACATCGTTGCTAATAATTCTGCACTTACACTTTCTTTTTGGTGACCACTTATTTTTAATGTCCATTCCTGCTGACTACCAGGCAACATTTTATCTCTAAATGTTTGCAATGAAATTTTTAATGCTTTATTGTTCCAAGGCACATCAATAAATTCATTGTATGCATAGTAGCGATTGTTTTTGATATACCAGCCTAACAAATAAAATCCGCCATAATCTGCTTCTGTTATTTTAAATTCAAATGTTTTATTTCTGTCAAGGGTCAACCATTCCGTTTTTTCACCAGAAGCAAATCCAGCTTTTTTAGCATTGTTCACTTCCATGATTTGTGTTTGTTTAAGGTAATGACATAATGTATACACTTTTTCATAGGGCACTGATAGATGTATTGTAGCGGTTTCACCAGGTGCTGCAAGCATCTTCACTTTGGTGACTAATAAATGTTCATTGGGCAATGCCTCTGCATGGGCAAAACTTGATAGACGAATATATTTTTTATCCAATACTTCATTCCCATTTTGGTCTGTTGCTTTTGCTTCAAGCACAAACCAACCTTGATTAGCGCCAGTTTTTTGTAAATATTCCAGCCCTTCTTTTGTAGTGGTAAAGGTTTTTGTCCATACGATACGTTCGGTAGCCCATTGCAAATAATCATTTTCATTGTTGTATTCGTCTAAAGGAAAATCTTTTCTAAAATCTGTTTCAGAGATTGCATTGATTTCTACTTTATCCCACATACGCTTGCGATATGTTTTGGTAGGCGAAACCAATTTTTTGAGCGTTAAAGTAACCTGTGTGGGGATATAGGTGTTTGCCAAATTGGTTGAAAAAACTTTTACTGCATTGAAATTGTTGTAATCGACTTGTTCGGGTGTTTCAATTTTCAACCATAGACTTTCATAAGCAACAGATACCTGTGTTTCACCACTTCTTGTTTCCCCATTCAAATCAGTTACATCCGCATATACGGTATAATCAAAGATGGGTTTGGTTTGCGGGTCAATACTTTCATCTGCGATGGCTTTAAAGTCAATGTCAAAAGTGCCATCATTTTTTGTTTTTGTGGATCCATGGGCAATTTCCATAGACGGACTTGATGGCTGACCCCATCTATAAAAACACCAATAATATGGGAAACGGGCATTACGTACTACCCGATATTTTACGGCTGCAGCATCAATATTATTGCCTGCATACGCTTTGGCTATGCCCTTTATTTTTATGATATCATTTAATTGATAGCTGCCTTTTAAGGTATCGTAGCTTACTTCAAATTTGGGACGTTTGTATTCTTCAATATTGAAGTAGGTTTGACCACTTTCGGCCACTATTTGAAATTGTCCGGTTAATAATCCTTCAGGTGCTACAAAGGTTCCTGTAAAGGATCCATATTCATTGGTCGTTAATTCAATGGTTTTAACTTCCTGGTAATTGGCATCTTTTAATGTGACGGATGTTTTTCGATCTTTGAGTACTTCGTATGATTTATTTTCTCCTCTTGTTTTTTGCATTACAGTAATACCTTTAAAATAGATGGTTTGTCCTGGTCTGTAAATACTTCTGTCTGTAAATAAAAAAGTGCGTACATAATCGTTATCGGGTTGTTGGTTATATTCGTTGATATAGAAATTATCATCTAAAAACAATACATCATCTCCTTTGCTCAATTCTAATGCGTAACCACCTTCATGTGGATTCGTTCGCTGCATGTTGGCATAACCCTCTTTGTTTGTGGTGAAGCTTGGTCCTTGTTTGGCTTTGTATTTGCGAGTACTATAATCATAATAATGAACCCATGTTTTGATCGATACATTTTCAATAGGTTCACCCGTTGTTCTATTAACGATATAAATTCCCGTACCATTTTTATCTTGTTCGGTCATTTGCACATTGGCTAAGTTTGATACACGTAAAAATGCCGTTGCATAATGTTTTTTGTAATCAAAATTTGCATCTTCCGATATAATAACCGCATAAGTTCCCAGTGGCAAAGCATCTATTTTTATTTCAGTAGAATGTCCTTTATAATCATGTTTGTCTGGCAAATTCACCGACCAGTTTTTGATCCCTTTTTTGCTTACAATTGCCTGATAATCGTTGTTATAATCATAGGTTTTATCTTTCATTTCTTGAATAGTTAAAGGAACTATTTTACAATACAAGGTTTTTACTTCTTTATAAATGATTTTAGCCAATGAGGGTTGATTAGGTACAATAACCTTTTCTACGTTAATGCCCAAACTTCGTTGTTCAATTTGTTGTAATATACTTTCAGCTCTTGAACAAGCTTCGCTAAGGGGGAATTTAGCGATAATGGCTTCACACAATCTTTTAGCTTCTACATAATTGATTTTACTTTCATCTATACTTGAATTGAAATATCCTTTACGACCTACATGTTGCCCGCCTTGTATAAAAGTTTCAGCATATAATACGTTTGCCATGGCGGCTTGTTCGTTGGATGGATAGGTGTCTGCTATGTATTTTAATGCTTTTTTATAGCTTTCATTTTTCGTTTTAGAGATACTATTTTCATAGACATATTGAATGCGTGCAATGTCTGCATCAATCAGTGCACTGGGGTCAGCATCATTTTCATGAAACGATAGAATATCTTGATATAATGTAAGGACATGGTATTTTTGAGACGTTTTGTCGTTTGTTTTAAAATTTGTTTTGATAAAAGTGCTTGCAGGAGCTATAGCATTTTCATCATTTATTTCAAACGTATTAGCCGGTTTTGTCAATTCATTTTCATCGTTTGAAAAATAGTCGATGGCTCTATGCACTAACAAATCGTATAATGTTGGTCGAAGCTTATCGGTATTTTTACCAGGTTCAAATAAAATATTTACATTTTTGATTGGATATGCCTTTGATAATGTTGATTCGGTTAAAGAGGCCATAAAGTTTTTATTGGCTTCCTGGTAAAAATCATTAGCTGACCAGGTTTCGATGGCTAGTGTAGGTGTTGAATTGGGATCTGTTGTATATTCGACTTTAGTTCTATCTAATATTTTCCATCGGTTTTCCTGGTAATAAGTCCAGTACAAATCACCCAGCATAGAATGTAGCAATTGTTTGGTTGGAAAGGTGGACGTTTTTATTTCTTTTTCAAAAAATAATAGATCGTTCAAACGCGATTTCTCATCCCTATCCTGCAGGCTTACTCTATAATTGCATAATGCTTTAATGGTTTGTTCGGTATTATTTTCTGCCTTTGCCATTTTTAAAATAGCTTCAATCTCTGATTGTGCGGTCTTGTTTAATCCTTTTTGAAATGCAGCTTCAACGGCTTTCCATTTTACATCATATTTTGGGTTCATATTGTTTTGAGCATCTGTTTGTTGACTTATTGCTATGATCAATAGCATGAGGATTATTTTTCGCATAGATGTTATATTTTTATTGATAGGTTATGTATGTAGGTTTTAAACCAATATTTTTAGACTCGTTAAAATGATATTCGGTATAAGATACAAAGATGCGTTAATTCCATAAAGATTGATTTGAATATTCTATTTAAAATGGATTGAAGCATTGCATCTTTCAGTGTCTATATGTTTATAATATTAAATATGAATACCTCTGATACATTCATTTTTGATCATTTGAAAATTAATGTTATACCAATGACACATTAAAGTTAGTCAAATTGTTAGCAGCTATCATGTAATAATGTGAATGCATAATACTGATATTTATCATACTATATTGGAAATGCATTTTGTATACATAGTATTCCCCCTTTTTTCAGGGACTAAATATTACTTACAAAAGCTATCAATTGTATGCTAGGCTCTTTATCCTTTTTTCACTTCTTTAGCCCATGAATCTTTTAATCCAACTGTTCGGTTAAATATGATATGCTCATTGGTTGAATTACGATCTTTGCAGAAGTACCCCAGACGGAGAAATTGAAATTTATCTTCTAAGCTTGCTGATGTGAGAGCAGGTTCAATCCATGCATTTTGGATGATAGTAAGACTGTTTGGATTAATATAATCTTTAAAATCGCCTGTTTCGCTGGTAGGATCTTCTACAGTAAAAAGACGATCGTACAATCTAACTTCAGCTTGTTTGGCTGAGTTCGCGTCTAACCAATGAATGACCCCTTTTACCTTGATACCGCTTGTATCTTGTCCACTTTTACTTTCAGGGTAGTAGTCGGCATACACTTCTGTAATTAGTCCATTTTCATCTTTGGTAAAGTGTGTACAAGCAATGATAAAGGCATGTTTTAAACGCACTTTCAGTCCTGGCCCTAATCGAAAGTACTTATTTGGCGGATTTTCCATAAAATCATCTCTTTCTATCCAGAGATTTTTACTAAAACTGATTGTTCTTTCACCAGCATTTTCTACTTCATGGTTGTTTTCAGCTTGTAGAGAAATACTTTCATGTTCGTCTAAATTATTTATAATTAATTTAATGGGGTCTAACACAGCCATTCTACGAAGGGCTACTTTATTTAATTCTTCCCGGATATAAAATTCAAGTAAATTGATATCGATTGTATTGTCTCTTTTTGCTACACCTACATGTTCCCAAAATGTTCGAATACTAGCAGGGGTATAACCTCTTCTTCTTAAACCACTAATAGTAGGCATACGTGGATCGTCCCAGCCAGCAACATGATTTTCTTTGACCAATTGCAATAATCTTCTTTTACTGGTAACCATATAGCTGACATTTCCCCGGGCAAATTCATATTGATGTGAGGGAAATATTTCTAATTTTTCAATAAGCCAGTCATACAATTCCCGATGAGGAATAAATTCCATCGTACATATTGAATGGGTAATTTCTTCAATACTATCACTTTGTCCATGGGCAAAGTCATACATAGGATATATACACCATGCATCTCCAGTACGATGATGGTGGGCATGTTTGATACGATAAATTACTGGGTCACGCATAAGCATATTATCGTGTTTCATTTCTATTTTAGCCCTTAACACTTTTGCGCCATCGGGGTATTTACCTGCGCGCATTTCTTCAAATAATTGAGCATTTTCTTCAATGCTTCTGTTTCTGTAAGGACTGTTAACGCCAACCGTGGTGGGTGTGCCTTTAAGGGTGGCCATTTCTTCAGCTGTAGAATCGTCTACATAGGCAAGTCCTTTAAGGATTAATTGTTGTGCATATTGGTATAATGTGCCAAAATAATCAGATGTATAGTACTCATGGTCCCATTTAAATCCCAACCATTCTATATCAGTTTTTATACTTTCTACATAGGCTGTTTCTTCAGTACTTGGGTTGGTATCATCAAACCTTAGATTGCACTTACCATTGTATTTTTGCGCCAAACCAAAATTAACACAGATGCTTTTTGCATGACCTATGTGTAAATAGCCATTAGGTTCAGGAGGGAAACGGGTATGTACCCTCCCCTGATGGGTATTGTTTTTAAGGTCTTCTTCGATTATTTCTTCTAAAAAATTCAATGATTTTTCTTCGCTCATACAGGGATGTTTTGTGAACAAAAGTACTTGATTTGAAAAAATATTTGTACTCTTAATTATAAATATTATTTTTAAAAAAATTTTAAGATGAAATCACTTTTTACGACACTATTTTTATCTATTTTATGTATGAATATAGCTTCAGCACAGATTGTACAGAAGGGAACAAGTACAATACAAATTGGGTATGGTTTTCCGAGTGCGATGCAAATTATGGGGTCTGTATTTAAATTTGCCTTAACGACTGAAGATGCAGATGTGACTACCGCTTTTAGTTATAAGGGCTTAGGACCTTTTCATTTTAGATATGATAAAATGATAGGTGGACGTGTTGGTTTAGGTTTGAGTGCGAATGCCGAATTTGGTAAATTTAAACTAACGGCTGATTATTTAGATATTGATGATAATTATGTGTCAAGTGTAACCAATTTCAATTATTCGAGTATCAATGCGATGCTTAGAATGAATATTCACTTTATTAAAAATCCATCAAAAATTGATATTTATTATGGCTTTGGTGTTGGGTATGCCCATACTAGGGTTAAGTTAGAACAATTACTTTCTGGTAATGTACTGACCCCTGAAGATCAGGTATATGTAGATGATTTTAATGATTATTTAAATGGCATTTTTACCACTTTACCCATTGCCATTGAAGAGGTTTTTGGTATGAAGGTGCCTTTTAGTAATAACGCAGGTATGTATTTAGAAGTTGGTTATTCAAAGGCTTTGGCTCAAATCGGATTTTATGCCAAATTAGGTGGCCCAAAAGGGTATAATAGTGATAGATGGCAATGGTATTAACAATATAAGCTACAGTTTTAGATTAGTCCCTAAGACGTGGCAAATTTTCGAATACCTTCCACTAATCTATCTAAATTTTCTAAGGTAGTATATACATTTGGCGTGATACGTATCCCTTTGATATTTTCCCAGGTTATAGACACAACATGTATTTTATATTTTTCAAATAGAAAGGTATCTAGGTCTTCATGTTTTTTATCTTTAATAGCAATATTGGCGATGGCACAACTAAATCCTTTCTGCAAAGGTGTGTTGATGATGATATTCGGTAAATCTTTGACTTGATTGATCCAATAATTTTTAAGATAATTTAGTCGGGCTTCTTTGCGTTCTATCCCAATCATTTTATGAAAATCGATGGCTTTTTCAATGGCCTGTTCTATAAAAAATGGACGAGTTCCCAAGGCTTCAAATTTTCTAATATCGTCTTTTAGTGGATCATCAACACCAAAAAGGGGGAATAAAGATTTGATTTTTTCCTTTCGCACATACATGAAACCCGTACCTATTGTGGCTCCCAGCCATTTGTGCAGGCTGGTTCCAAAATAATCGCACTGTAAATCTGAAATGCTAAAATCAAAATGAGCGAATGAATGGGCGCCATCTACTAGCACTTCAATTCCTTGTTTTTTGGCAATATCTGCGATTTGACGAACGGGCAGTATTTGTCCATTCCAATTGATGATATGGGTGATATGTACCACTTTTGTTCGTGATGTAAATAGATCTATATAATTGTTGGCCAAATAATCATTATCAACAGATGGCAATTCGTGATTTACCCACACCAGTTTAATACCATCTCGCATTTCACGTTGTTTCCAGGCATTGATCATATTAGGATAATCTTGTTTAGAGAGTACAACTTCATCACCCGCCTTAAGGTTTAAACCAAATATAATGGTTTCTAATGCTTCTGAAGCGTTTCTATGTAACGCGATTTCTTCTGCACTTACATCTGCAAGTTGGGCTAATCTTTCTCTGAGGGGTTCACGTCCCTGATCTAGGATACGCCACATATAATAGCTGGGAGCTTCATTGCTCATGTCGTGGTATCTTTTCATGGCATCCTGAACAATTTTTGGGGATGGACTTACCCCGCCATTATTCAGGTTAATGATACTTCCTGAGGTGGTATAGGATTGTTGTACATAATGCCAGAAATCTTCTGAAGTGGCTAGGGTTTCTGCATCTATTTGTTGATGATTATTCAGTGCATTTTGGAGGTTTTTTCCCCAAGTATCTGATGCGAACAAAAGACTTAATGAGGCTAATCCGGTTTTTTGTAGAAAGTGTCTACGTGTATTCAAAAACATAATGGTTGATTGAGTGTATAAATATAGGAAATAATTTTCTTATTCTCCAAGTATCTAGGAGAATATTGAACACCCTTAAGTACAGAGGAATCATTGTAACAGATATAAAATAGTGGTATAATCTATAAAATCAGGTGAGAATGTTTAAATTTTAAACATCTTTGAAAAAATTTCCATCAATTCTATCATCGTTCTCCTATTTTCTGATAATTCGTATAATACATCTAAATCCTTGAAATCTTTCAATTACATTTATCCTAAAACGCCTATTTTTTGATATTTTATATGAAATACATCAATATCCTTGTAAATCTTCCCATCTCTCCTACCCGTGTTCTACTCAGTAATTTATTTTTCTCTTATATAAGCACAACGTAATATTTATATATTTTATATATATATTTTACTTTATTCCAACGATACAAACAGTGTTGATGAATTTTAAAAAAACAAACCCTATCTGCCCATATAAACCATTAATATTTGCACATCAGTTGGATTAACGCCACTGATACGACCGGCTTGACCAAGTGTTCGCGGTTTTATTTTAATAAACTTTTGCTTCCCTTCAGAAGACAGGGATTTAAGGTTTTCATAATCAAAATTTTCAGGAATGATTAATTCCTCTAATGAATTGGCTTTGGCTACCAATTCTTTTTCTTTTTCGATATAGCTATCGTATTTAAGTTGAATTTCGACTTGTTCAATTGTTTCACGTGAAACATCTTTTAATAATGAACTGAGCTCCTCTGAATAAGTAGCCATTAAAGGTAAACTTACATTAGGACGTAAGAGTATTTTAATGCTATTGGTTCTTTCTGTTAATGGGGATGACTGTATGCTTTCGAAATAATTATTAATTTGAGAAGGTTCAAATGAAATATTCTTCATAGCGTTTTTAATGGCTTCTACGGTTTCTATTTTATGTTTCACGTGAAACATTCTTTCATCTGAGGCGAGTCCTATTTTATGGCTCATTTCGGTAAGACGTATATCGGCATTATCTTGACGGAGTAAAGTACGGTATTCAGCACGAGAGGTAAACATTCGATAAGGTTCGTCAGTGCCTTTATTGATCAGGTCGTCTATCAATACACCTATATAAGCCTGGCTTCTACTGAGTGTAAAGGGTTCTTTTTCTTGAACATTTTGGTGCGCATTGATACCAGCTATAAGTCCTTGACAGGCGGCTTCTTCATACCCGGTAGTGCCATTGATTTGTCCAGCAAAGAAAAGATTTTTTATTAACTTGGTTTCTAAGGTATAACTTAATTGGGTAGGTGGAAAATAATCGTATTCTATGGCGTAACCAGGACGAAACATTTTCACATTTTCTAAGCCAGGTATTAATTTTAGGGCTTTATATTGAACTTCTTCAGGCAAAGATGTAGAAAATCCATTTAAATAGATTTCTATGGTATTCCAACCTTCTGGTTCTACAAACAATTGATGACGATCTCTATCGGCAAAGCGATTGATTTTATCTTCTATACTAGGACAATAACGTGGTCCTGTACCTTCAATTCTGCCCTGAAACATTGGTGAGCGATCGAAACCTGTTTTGAGCATTTCGTGTACTTTGTCATCGGTATACGTTACCCAGCAACAACGTTGCTTTTTGGGAGAATGTTGCAAAGAGGAATCCTTAAGCCCTTCTTTTGCAAAAGGATGCTGATTGCCCAAATATGAAAATCCAACCACATCTTCATCACCATCTTGAATCTCCATTTTGCTATAATCAAGACTTCTTCCATCTAGTCGTGGTGGCGTGCCTGTTTTTAAACGATCGCTCTCAAAACCAAGTTCAAGTAATTGTTCAGTAATACCCGTTGCTTTACTCTCCCCAATTCTTCCGCCACCAAATTGCTTATCTCCTATATGAATAATGCCATTTAAAAAGGTACCATTGGTGAGTACCACAGACTTCCCTCTTATTTCTATGCCTAAATTTGTACGTACACCCTCAATGGTTCCACGTGAAACAATCAAGCCATTGACTGAGTCTTGCCAGATATCTAAGTTAGGGGTATTTTCAAGTTTTTCACGCCAGGTAGCTGCAAAAAGATGCCGGTCGTTTTGTGTACGAGGACTCCACATAGCCGGTCCTTTGCTTTTGTTAAGCATCCTAAACTGTATCATACTCATGTCTGAAACGATGCCGCTGTAACCCCCTAATGCGTCAATTTCACGTACAATTTGTCCTTTGGCAATGCCACCCATTGCTGGATTGCAACTCATTTGTGCAATGGTTTGCATATTCATGGTAATGAGTAGCGTTTTAGAGCCTAAATTGGCAGCGGCGGCAGCGGCTTCACAACCTGCATGACCAGCGCCTACTACTATGACATCGTATAAAGGAAACATATATTAATGGATAGGATTTGAAAATAAACCTAAAGAGGTAATGAATTAAAGAAGCAAAGATAAGTATATAAGCGCACTTATTGCATTTCGATTAATATTTTCACGAGTTTAGCAACCATTTCTTCACTGATATCAAGATGGGTTACAAAACGAACTTGTTGGGGTGCTAAAGCCATTGCTTTTATGCCATTTTTAGCCAGGATTTCCACAAACTTTGCAGCAGGAAAGTCATCAAGGGTATCAAATAGGATAATATTTGTTTCAACAGGCAATATATTTTTAACATACTTACATTGTTGAAGGGCATCAGCTATGATTAATGCATGTTGATGGTCAATCTGTAATCGTTCAACATGATGATCAAGGGCGTAAATACCTGCTGCGGCTAAATATCCAGCCTGCCGCATACCCCCACCAAATATTTTTCGTATCCTACGTGCTTTTTTGATAAAGTCGGTTTTGCCTAACACCAAACTGCCCACTGGAGCACCCAGCCCTTTGCTCAAACAAACGGAAATAGAATCAAAAAGTTGTCCATATTGATGGGGAGTTTCTTGTTTTGCCACCAGGGCATTCCATAAACGGGCACCATCGAGATGTAGTTTTAAATTATTTTCAGTACATACCTTTTTAATTTGAAGAAGTTCTTGCCAGGCATAACAGCTTCCACCGCCACGATTTGCGGTGTTTTCAAGCGAAACCAGTGCTGTAGGCGGTTTGTGTATGTCATCAGGATTAATAGCGGCTAATATTTGGCTTGCATTTAAGCGCCCCCGATCGCCATGAAGGGCCTGTACCTGACAAGCACTGTTGAAAGCGATACCACCCCCCTCATAAATATACACATGGCTTGTTTTATCGCAAATAACCTCATTTCCAGGCTCTGTATGGCATTTAATGGCTATCTGGTTAGTCATAGTGCCACTGGGGCAAAATAAAGCGGATTCCATGCCAAATAAGGCGGCTACTTTTTGCTCAAGTTCATTTACGGTGGGGTCTTCGCCAAAAACATCATCGCCAACTGAGGTATTCATCATGGCTTGAAGCATAGCGGGTGTAGGTTTGGTAAAAGTGTCTGAGCGTACATCGATGATCATAAGGGTAAAAATAAAGAGAATAATTGATTTATTGCACAGAAAGAAGTCCTATTTGATGAAATGTAGAGGTTGACGAATTGTAATGGTTTTGCAAAATAAAAATGGGCATATTACTTTATGCAAAATGAATCAGTATAGGCATCAATCGGGTGTATTGTTAAAGGGTAATGATTCCATAAAATAAAAAGTATATTTGTAGTAGTAAAAAGGATGAAAAAATTTATAACGATATTGCTAATTAATTTTTTGTTTGTAGCCAAAGTTTCTTTTGCTGGAAGTGAAATTCAGTGGAAACATTATTTAAACGATACTGCTTATAAATATCAAAATGGCAATTGGTTTATGCAAAGTGCTGTTTTAGATAAATATGATCACATCTATTGTGCATATGCCCAAAATGGCATAGACACTAATATTACAATTATCAGAAAGTATTCTCCATTAGGCATTTTACAATGGGAAAGATTACTATTCCCCTTCAGTCAGAACGATTCAATGGTCACTAGATTTGATCGAGTGGCAAAACTTTATGTGGATATAGAAGATAATATTTGCTTTATAATAGGAGGTAATTATTTTAGTAATGGAGGATTTACAAGATTTATTTCGCTTACAAAATGGAATCAGGATGGCCAACAAATAAATCAAAAAATTGAATATTTGCCCGGATATTCTTGTTCAAATGACATTAAAGAAATTAATGTGTATCCCAATGGAGATATTTTTCTTTCACTTCCATGTAGTGGCAATTTAGGACCCGCACTGTTTTTTATCAGAGGGTATGATAAAGAGTTTCAGCCAATTTATAGCCATGAAATCTATGTCGATTTACAAATGAATACCCAAGGCTTAGAAGACGGGCCTGTGATGTATGTTAATGATACAAGTATCAGTTTATGTTATGTAATGATTGGAGATAGCTCAAAAAGACACGAATTTTTATATCAAGTAAATAGATTTACGAACGACACAAATTGGCTACATACAAAAGTTTATGAGACAAATCATACACATACACATTTAAATTTTTTTAATGGAACACTTTACTTAGTAGGTGGCGGTATACGAAGATATTCTATGCAAGGAGATTTGATGGCAGAAAATAATACGGTATCACCCAGACTGAGCATTTTTGATACTGTTTCCAATAAAATTTTTTCTATCAATGCTTGGAGTCAAAATTATAGTCAATTAATGATTTTTGATACTGTTTTAAATAGTGAAAATTCTGTTGAATTAGTTGGTTCACAGTATGGCATTAATATTAAGGATTCTATTATATACACATTAGGTGTTACAGGTGCACAAAATGAACAGATATTTAGCATTTCAAGGATACATACCAACGGATCATTGATTGATATTAAGCAAGAATATTTTCCTAAACCTATATCTTATCATAGCATAGGATGGCCAGGTATAGCTTATATATTACCAGATAAAAGGCATAATGTAACATTTTTTAATAATGTAGTATTTGAAGTGACCGTTCCAAAATATTATGCAAACCCCATTTTAATGCAAAAGATATGCTATGATTGCCCATCAATCAGTGGTCATGTCTATTTTGATTTGCAGAATAATTGTTTAAATGATAGTTCAAACTATAAAGTAAATAGAAACATGATACATTTAATGCCTGAAGATTTATACACTTATACAGACAGTAATGGTCATTATTCATTTGTAAAAGATTCAGGGGTAGCAGTTATTCAATATATCAATAAAATACAAAATACTTATTTATGTAATAATGTTGATAGTTATGTGATTAATGTAACGAATCAAAATTACGATTCATTGGATTTCGGATTAAAAATTATTGCACCACAAATTGATGTAAAATCAACCATTATAGCAGGTTCAGCTAGACCAAACTTTCAACAGTATTGTATATTAGATGCTGAAAATTTAAGTACTCAGAAAGTATATAATACAACATTGATAGGTAAAATGGATACGCTATTTTCATTGAACAATGCAATACCCTATCCCGATTCCATTTCAGGAAATACTTTATATTGGCATATCGATTCTATGAATCCAGGTGAAATAAAGGAGTTTATCGTATTAAATCAGGTACAAGCACCCTTAAATTATTTATATCAACACAACGTTTATGTACAAACTGTGGGAGATAATTATTTACCAAACAATACAGATACCACCAATGGTATCGTTATTGGTTCATATGACCCCAACTACAAAGCTGCAAACCCAGTGGGCATTGGACCCCAACATTTTATTGAAAACAATATTCCCATTCATTATTATGTAGAATTTCAAAATACCGGGACTGATACAGCGTTTAATATCAAGATATTTGATGAGCTGGATGATCATTTTGATATCAATACCTTGGTGGTGAAAGAATCCTCACACCCGATGCATTATAAGGTTGTAAATAGACAATTGCAATTTTATTTCGACAATATTCTGTTGGTTGACAGTAACAAAGATTATGATAAAAGTATAGGTTTTTTAACCTACTCCATTATGCCTAAAAAATGCATGGACGGAACTGTTATCAAAAACAACGCAGCCATTTACTTCGATTTTAATGAACCCATTACCACCAATACTACTTATCATACCATTGGCAGACCGGGTTGCCTTTTTGACAATGAAAATTTGAATGATTTTAATTTTTTCCCCAACCCTGTTAATGAACAAATGATGATGATAACAGTCAATATGACCACAGATGAGCCTTATTCAATCATTCTTACAGATTTAACAGGTAAAACAATCAATCAACTGTCTTCATCAAAAGAGCAAAAAGGTAAATACCAGCACCCCATGTATTTTTCAAATAAAATACAAGCAGGGATTTATTTTTTAACCTTAAAAACAAGCCATAACAATATTACGAAGAAAGTCATTTTTGGGCATTAATAATAGCGAACAACGCAGCCAAAAAAGCTTTTTTTCGGGAATGAATAACAACTGCGACTCATGTAAATTGTCCATTTATAATAAGCTGAAATTTAATGTGTGTAAGCATTATACACCTATTTTTACTACATTTAATATGTAATGGGTATCATTTATTAAAATGGGTAAACATTATCAACCATGATCTTTCTTTCTACTTTCTACTTTTTACTTTCTACTATTTTACTATACCACATTACACCCCACCCACACAATGCCCCCACGGTATCTGCCACCCCGTCCCATACATCAAAACTTCTACCCGCGACATAATGTAACTGATAAAACTCAAGACCAAAGCCATAAATGATGGAGATGACCAATAGGAATAGGACAGATGCAGCGGTTTTAGGCGTTGACATAAACCATAAGCCAAAAAATACCGCAAAAAAAATAAAGTGAATGACCTTGTCAATATGGTCGAATATACCAATCTTTGGTAATTCTCTTCCCGGCATCGAACAACCTATGAATATCACGATCGACCATACAAGGGCTAAAAAAAATGTAAGCCTTTTACGGGTTTCAAAAAACAGGATTAACTTTCTCATGATGTAAAAGACGGGCGAAAAGGTATTAGTGAATAGCGAATAGTTATTAGCGAATAGCGAATAGGTATAAGTGACTAGTGAATAGGTATCAGCGAATAAGTTATTATTTAAATGAAGGATTCATTCCAATTCAAAAAGCCTTTTGGCTATTCCCTAATGGCTAAGAGCTATTGACTTCTCCCTATTGGCTAATGGCTATGTGCTATTGGCTTCTCCCTAATGGCTATTGGCTATTCCCTAATGGCTAATTGCTATTGGCTCTTCTACGCCCCAATCAATGCCTTATAAGCATCAGCATCTAACAAAGACGAAGTGTCTGCACCTTCAGCAATTGTTACTTTTACCATCCAGCCTGCGCCATATGGATCTGAATTCACCGCTTCAGGATTTGATTCCAAACCTGGGTTTACTTCAGCAATGGTGCCATTTAAAGGTAAAAACAAATCAGAAACGGTTTTTACTGCTTCTACAGTGCCAAATATGTCACCTGATTTGAGTTCGTTGCCAACCGTGTTGATATCTACAAATACGATATCGCCCAATTCACTTTGTGCGAAATCGGTAACGCCTACGGTAGCGGTATTGCCTTCAATGCGAACCCATTCATGGTCGCTCGTATATTTTAGTTCTGCTGGAATGTTCATATTACGGGGTAAAATTTAAAAATGATAAATGGTTTATAGAAACGTAAAATTAAAAATATAATCTGATTCTACAAATAGAATATTTTAGGCTTCTGTACCTGCTTCCTCAGGAGCAGTTTCAGCCGCCTCTTCTGCTTCTGGTTCATTGATGAGATTGAGTTTTTTAACGATGCCATACCATTTGATCATCTTTTTCATGTCGCTCACATACACACGATCTTTGTCGTATGCAGGAAATAAAGTAGCAAAAGTACTCGCAATGGTTTTATTGTCTGCTTTACTTACATCTAATGAAGCTACTTCACTTTCATGAATTTTAAAACTTTGAAACACTTCATACAAACGTACATTTTCGGTCATGGTAAACACCTCAATACTATCAAGTGGGGTCACATTGTGAGAGCGTGCCGCCACAAATTTGGTAGTGTTATCATCTAAGTTTTTTACGATAGCACCATCGCTTTTTGTAGACATTAATTGATACAAACCGCCTAATCCTGAAATGGCTACTAATTCATTATATTTCATCGTTTTATATTTTTTATTTAGGGAACCCTAAAGATGGATAATATTTTTTGTGTCGCAAATTTAATTTCTATTTCAATAATAAAAATTTGTTTTTCTGATAAAAAAGACATTATAGTTTATTCAATTTTTCTCTGTATTGTTTACCATCCACTATCACCTCTAACAAATACATACCCTTTGCATAGTTGCCCATCGAAAGTACGATTTCATATGATGAAATGTAATCGGTTTTGAATATTGTTTTACCCGTCATATCTATAAGTTGTACATAAATATTGTGTTTGGGCTCATGATTCAATCGAATGGTGAGCTTGTCATAAGTAGGGTTGGGAAATAGTGTGATGCTCTCTTCCTGAGCATCTGATATGCCTGTGGCCCAGCAAGGATAAATGTTTTTTGCGCCAGGGGTGCCAGTGTTACATGAACGATCCCAGTTGCTGGCTTTGTTGAGATTGCCTACCGAATCAATCAATTGCAGTGAATAGCCACCTCCATTGGGCAAGGGTGTATAGGGAGTACTGGATAAATAACAAACAGACTGAAATACACGACCCGAGTTGTCGAAAAGTTTTACCACATCTTTGGTACTACTCAAACCAAAAGCAAAAGGACCATACTTATTGGTAACGGTAGGATATTGCGTTTGAAATTTAATTAAATCATTGTATACACTTACATAGCCATTGGGTGGTATGCTTGTACCAGGAGCAAATGTAAAGCCTATATTCGTTTGGTCACTTATTTTCCAACCACTTAAGTTTACTGAGGTGTTGGTTTTGGTATGTATTTCAATCCAATCGCCTGCATCTGCTGTAGGGGATGAATGATAATTGATTTCTTGAATAATCGGATTTTCGATACATGTAGAAAATGCCACTCCAGGTGAGCCACCCATACATCCATCAAACCATGAAGTTTGCAAATTAGGATTGGCACCTGCAGCAATGAGTTCCATCGTGCGACCATGACCATCGGCAGTGCAAGGCCAACCTGTACTATCGCTATAGGTCATTTGCACTGCTGTAGTACCGATGTGCGTATAGAGAAAAATGGTTTCGCCATTGTTGCTAAACTCAAATGGAATAGGACCTAACACATTGCTTACTGCAGGAAATTGCTGAGCAAATTTTGCCATATTGTTCGCAAATACTTTATAGCCATTGGGTGGTATGGTGGTATTGTTAGGAACTGTATACCTTAACCCAATATGGTTATCTTGTAATTGCCAACCCGAAATATTGACGGTACTCCCTGTTTTATTGTGTATCTCAATCCAGTCGCCTGCACTGCGGGTGCTGTCGCTGTTGTAATTCAATTCAGAAAATTCAATGGCATTGGCTATTGGCATTTGTAAGGGGGTTAAGCAGTTGCCCGGTAAATTGGCATCAAGCCATAATATTCTATCTCTGTAAAATTGTTTAAATCGTTCAATTTCTCCTGCAAAGGTCGTCGGAATGGGTCCATTTTCAGGAGTACCCACATTGATACCCAAAGTAGGCCATCGTACATAATGTCGGGCTTGTGCTTGATTTAAATAATTTGCCATTGAATCGATATAATAAAACATCCTTGTGGTATCCATCGCATAGGCACGCATCGTTTGATAACGACATTTAACGCTGTTGGCAAAAGCAGGGTCTTGCATCATGCGTTTCCACCAAAAAAGGATAGGTACATCTTGTGAACATGGATCGGTGGTATGAAAATAACCCGATAAATTATTGGGTATCCAGGGTGAATATTTCAATGCCCAATCAAAGTCCCAAACAGGCCCGGCCACTATTTTTTTATTGCGGTCTTTATGAAAATACATGCTTTTTTTAAATCCATCTCCATTTAAGGCCAATTCGTTGATTAATAAATAATCGATAAACGATTTTTCATCTATAAACTTTCTAAATCCTGTAATAGGATTGGCAAAATTGGGCCCCAGTAAGGCGGTTTCAAAACTATCTACATAGCTTTTGATATAGGCACCCTGAGTACCCGTAATCACGTTTGGTTTGGGGTCATAATATTGATATTCAAGGGGTGTAGCAGGGCAGTTAGGGTCAGTCCATTGTGATGTCCAGCCGGCAGCGCTGTAATCATGTTTAAATACATAGCCTCCGGTAACCAATGGTGGGGTATTGTCTGTGATATTTAATTTTTCAACATTCACACGATGTTCATCAATTTTTATTCTTTCACAAAGGAAATAAATACCCATATACTCACCATTGATAATCACCTCACAATGTTGGGTACGAGCGGCATACTCGCCACTGATACGAGCCATATCGAATGAAAAGGTATTGCGTAAAAATGTTTTATCGTTGTATGTTGCTTGCAGTATCCAATCATTTTCCTTGGGCATATTTAAAAGAGATACATTGGTGTCGTTGCCAAACACCCCTTGATAAGTTTCAAGCAGATAGGGCTTTTGAGGCAAACTTTGTGAAAATGCCCCACGACCTTCAATACCTATCATCCCTTGATAGTTAGGCACATCGTTTATATGATTAATTTGCCCCGCCCCGTTATAAATGACTTTCATATCGGCTTGTATTTTGGGGTCGTCGGGGATTGACTGGTTGTTGAGGGTATTGATAATAATCAGCGGTAAGTTGCTTGAAGTAATCGGTGATACAAACCAAATAGGGGTAGGTGAGTAATTGTATACATTGTTTGCAATTTCTATATTTAAAAAAGGGATACACGTTAAATCGCTCGAAGCTGCGCTTTCGTTGTGAATTTCGATTGACAATACGTTGTTTCCATTACGGATTAAACTTTTAAACAAAGTTTGATTGATAAAATAATATTCAGGATTCCCATTTTGATACATTTGTGCCTCGTGCGATTGATTCGCAATATCGTTGTAAGCTGGTATGCCTGCATTCATACCACTACGTGCAATTTCGGTTCCATTAAGATAAGCTACAAAGGCATCGTCAAAGTCGATATTCAACACACCATTCAAAATAGTGGAAGTGTCAACAAGGTTAAACGATTTGCGAACATAAAATGAAACGGTATTGACAGCCACTACACTTACATCGTCGCCATCACCATAACCTATGCCACATTGGCCATTGGTCCAAGCTGCATCATTATACAAAGGGGTAGTCCAGTTAGCAATATTAGCAGTTGGTATTTTGTATTTAAAATTGCTATTGGGTAAAACAGCGGCTTCCCAATGTGATGCATACACATTACAAAACACAAAAAACCCAACAAACAATGATAATAATTTCTTCATAATAATTTAATAGTGGAATTAAAGATATTGTAAATCAATAGGATAATCAAAAGTAAAGAGTGAAAATTGCTATAGAGTTTACTTTTTTAGCGTGTAATACCAAGCTGAGATTGTGAATCGATTCATGACCGTTTCGTCCAGTAGCATTAAACACTCTTTTAAAGAACCTTTACCTCTTTCATTTGAATGCTTGATAAGTGACATGGGTATATTTATCTTGCACACTTTATGATTCCATAAAACACCCAATAGCGATCTTATGCTGGAAAACATTGCATCAACAAAAGAGAAAACAGGGGGGACAAATCATCAGTTAACATGATGGGTTAAAATTATTAGCAACTTTTGACAATCTCTCTATTTAATAATAAACTATCTTTACGGTTCAAATAATTTTATACATGAAACTCTCTACCCTTTTAGCTACGGCTGCTATTGCATTATTCACAGCCTGCAATTCAAATGAAACCACGTCAAAAGAAACAAGTAAAACCAAAGAAGCCAACTTTGATGTAATGGCTGAATCGTTTGGTGACTTACAAATACTACGTTATCAGGTACCTGGTTTTGAAAAATTAACAGCTAAAGAAAAAGAATTGTGTTATTATTTATATGAAGCAACCATGTGTGGTAGAGATATGATTTATGATCAGAAAAGCAAATATGGTATTTTGCTACGCAAAACCATTGAGAATATTTATGGAACTTATAAAGGAGATAAAACCAGCAGTGAATGGAAACAATTTGCTGATTATGCGGGTAGATTTTGGTTTAGCAATGGGAATCATCATCACTATGGCAATGAAAAGTTTATACCTGAATGTAGTGCAGATTATTTCAAAACCTTGGTAATGAATAGTGATACTGCTACTTTACCCAAAGACAATGGGGAAAGTGTAGAAGCTTTTTGGACAAGGGTAAATCCACTATTGTATGATTTGAAAGTAGAGCCTAAATGTGTAGATCTACGTTCGGGTATCGACAATATCGTTGCATCAAGCAATAATTTTTATGAAGGGGTTACCCAAAAAGAGGTTGAAGCCTATTATGACAAAATGCCTACAACGGGCAATGCACCCAGTTGGGGTTTGAATAGCAAAGTGGTAAAAGAAAACGGGGTTGTGACCGAGAAAGTATGGAAAAGTGGTGGTATGTATGGAGCCTCAATCGATAAAATATGTTTTTGGTTAGATAAGGCAATCACAGTTGCAGAAAACGACAAACAAAAACAAACCTTACAGTTGTTGGTTAAATATTTACGCAGCGGAGATTTAAAAGATTTTGATGAATATAGTATCGCTTGGGTTAAGGATACAGACAGTAAAATTGATGGCATCAACGGATTTATCGAAGTGTATTTAGATGCGATTGGTAAAAAAGGAAGTTATGAAAGTTATGTAAGTATAAAAGACGAAGAAGCCACTAAACGGATTGCTGCCATTGCCAAAGAAGCCCAATGGTTTGAAGACAACTCGCCTCTAATGCCTGAGCATAAAAAGAAAGAAGTAAAAGGAATTATTGCAAAAGCAATTACCGTAATAGCCGAAAGTGGCGACTTGGCACCCTCTACTGCTATTGGAATCAATTTACCCAATGCTGATTGGATAAGAAAAGATCATGGAAGCAAATCAGTATCACTCAGTAATATTATACACAGTTATAATGTAGCTTCTGCACAAAAAGGAACTATTGATGAGTTTGGCCTAAATGCCGAGGTGATTAAACGTATCAAAGAACATGGGGCTTTAGCCAGCGATTTACATACCGATATGCATGAATGTATAGGTCACGCATCAGGACAAATTAATCCAGGGGTTGAAACTACCGATAAAACATTAAAAAACTATGCTAGTTGTCTTGAAGAAGCCCGTGCTGACTTAGTGGGATTATACTATATCATGGATCAAAAGTTGATTGATATTGGTGTAATGCCCAATATGGATGTAGCAAAAGCAGAATATGACAGTTATATCATGAATGGCTTGATGACCCAGTTAACACGTATCAAATTAGGAGATAATATTGAAGAAGCCCATATGCGTAATCGACAATTAAATGCGATGTGGGTATATGAAATGGGGAAAAAAGATAGTGTCATTCAATTTGTAAAAAGAGACAATAAAACCTATGTTCAAATCAATGACTATGCAAAATTGCGTAAATTATTTGGCGATTTATTGAAAGAAATTCAACGAATTAAGAGTGAAGGTGATTTTAAAGCCGGACAAGCATTGGTAGAAAACTACGGAGTGAAAGTAGATAAAGTATTACATAAAGAAATACTGGACAGGTATCAAACATTGGGATTAAAACCCTATCGCGGGTTTATACAACCTAAACTCGTAGCCGTAATGGATGGTGAAAAAATCAAAGATGTGACCATTGAATATCCAACTTCTTTCTTTGCACAAATGATGGAATATGGCAAAAACTATAGCTTTTTAGGAGTTAAAAATTAAGTGAATCCATGATTATTCACTAACCGAATAAACGATTTAGTTTTTTAGTAATTTTTGAGGTTCATAACGGATTGATTCCATATTGGTATCAAAGCTAATTAAATAAATACCTTTGGGTAGGTCTATAATGTTCCATTGATTTAATCCATTTCTCATCGTTTTTTGGCGTAATACTTTGCCCGTTATATCAGTGATGTTAGCTTGGACAATTTCATTTTTTTCTAGGGATATAAAAATATTGACAATATTGCTAACCGGATTTGGGTATATATTGATTTTGCCAAGGTCAATTTCTATGCTCGGGGTTTTAAGTAAGCAATGAAGTAAACTATAATTTCCCAATTGATATTTTCCGCTTTCCATCAAATCTATATAAGGTTCAGTAGTTTCTTTATAGGGTTGATTGTTTAAATACCAATAGTACTTTGAAAATTGTTCATTGGTGGCTTTTAGTTGCATTTTATTTTTATAAATACCTTGATTGAAACTAATTTCATTGCTAATATTAATAGTGGAATCAATAGGTAAAGTACAATTATTTGAATCTGCTAATGATATAAAATGATACTTTCCACTGTCTAATTTTAAGTGAAAATCATTATTGTGGATAATCTCAAACCGGTATGAGCTGATGACACTGTCATAATAAATAAAATGGATCGGAAAAGTACCTGCCAACGAAATAGACACATCATTTTTGTTGAAAATACAATCATATTCAATAGAGTTCAATTGAAAACTTAGGGGTGAATGATCAAAAGTAAAATGTTTGTCAAGGGGTAAAATACAATTTTTGGCATCTTTTAATTGTAAAAAAGCATAATCACCATTTTCAAACCATAATGAATCTTTGACTTGGTTAAACATCAAACTATCAAAGGTATTGTTATTGTTATAGTATGCTTTAAAGGGGCTGGTGCCTGTAAATTCAAACTCTATCTTGCTTTGATTACTGATACAATCAAAATCAATCACTGAGAACTTTACAGAAGGGGCGATGGTTTTACGATAATGAAAGGTGTCGGAACTATAGCCTACTGTTTGTAAACTATCAAGGATGTTATTAATGTAATAACGACCTTCATTCAAAATGTTTATTTCATAGTCGTTGGAGGCTGTGGTATAGTTTCCTATTAATGCATTATTTTTAAACAAATCAAATGTAAAAGGGGCTTTGCCATCAAAATGCAAGCGCATTATAGTACTATCTTTATTGCAAAGAGAGGAATCAACCGATATAAACACCTTTGGTTTGCTCATACATCTTTGCAAAAAGGAGTCGATGACATTACAAGGTGGGAATGAATGATTGGTATAATCAGAAAAAAAGGAGGTATTGCCTAAACTTGCAAAATAATTTTTGGTGCTGCTGCTGTCGATATCGGCTTGAGCCAATGGATTGTCATTTTGAGCCTGGGTAAATAAAAACTGGGTATGTAGCTGTGCCAATCTGTTTTTGGTTGAGTCTTTATCGTAAACCAGCAAATAATTACCGTATGACATCGAATTAATCAACTGTGAATTGAAATCATTATCAACCAATACGCTATATCCAGAAGCCACTAAAGTAGCATCGGGTTCGGCCAATAAAGACGACCACAAGGCAATGGTACCACCAGCAGATAAACCAAGCACAAATACTTTTTTATAAGTTGTTTTTAAGTATTTGATAAATGCCACCGTTTCAATGATTCTATTTAATCCCAAGGCTTTGTTTTCCGCATTTAAATAATTGATCAGGTATGGGGGTTGGTATGAAGGTAAGCTGGAAGGTTTTTTTGTATTGAAAACCAAGGCTCGGTGATCTTCATTGGGTGCCGACATCACAAAAATATCACCATGAGGTTTTAATAAATTACGAACATAACAGTTTAAATCATGATAACCATTACCATCAATGATTTGCTTTAATAAATTTGAACCGGTGCCTGATATTATCACAAATACCTGATCATTGTTGTGAATGGGTGCCGAAGATGAATCTATTACTGCATAACTATAGGACGTTTTATTGTTTAAAGAAAATGGGAGTTTGACAAATGGATTTTTATTTCCATAGATCATTACATTATTCGTTACCTCATAATTATCAATCGTTGCATTGATGGCCGTGTCTCTCAATAAAGTATTTGAAGTATGAATTTTTTGATAACAATCAGCAAATTCATTATTGTAAAACTGATAACTTGAGTCAATCTTATTATAAAAATCTTGTACAGAAGTGAGTTCTTGATGATGAAACCATGTACCTGGGTAATTCCAATACGAAACATAAGGCGATTCTGTAAAAATACTATTCAAATACAAGCTATCCGAAGCCGTAATTTGCCCAGAACTATATTGAGATGCATGAATAAATAAAAACAGTAAAAAGGCGATTCGCATAGGTTGAAAAGGTGCAAAATAAAGAAAATATTCAGGATTTAGGTAAAAAAATTCGTCCAATATTGCTTTTCAGCCTATGTTATTCTCTGTTTTTAACGTCTTCATACACAAGTTGTTGAAAGCTTAATGCCTTGGTTTGGTATGTTTTCATTTGAACGCTATCGGTCATATTACTATGTATAAAAGGCAAATTGTCGTAACTTGTAGCCACGTAGCCACTATCCGTTACATATCCGGCGCCACCATAAAATACATAAAAAGCGGAAGATGGTTTATATGGGTTCAGCATATTGCGCGACCATGGGTAACGCTTAGCAGGTAGTTGCATTTGATGAAGCAAGGTCGACACAATGTCTAACTGTGATACAATTTGCGTCCATTGTTTTCCTCTCCAGGCAGGCTTGAGTGCCCCCCCTGTAAATAACATAGGAATCTTTTGTCTCATACCCGACATGGCATCCCATTGTTTGATACTGTTGTGACTATGGTCCGACACAATAATGATTAAGGTACTATCCCACCATGTTTGTTTTTTTGCGGCATCTAAAAATCGACCTAAATGAATATCAGCATAATGCATCGACTCAGTATATAATTTTTCGGCATCACTTTTTGTTGATTTCCAATCATCACTTGGGGTATAATCATAAGGCATATGGGTACTACTTGTAAAAAATCCTTGTAAAAAAGGCGATGGTTGCTGATTGAGCATAAGCAACAATTCTTTAAAAGTGTATTCATCATGAACCCCCAGTTTGCCTGAAGGATACTGTGTCAAATCATAGACTTCCTTGAGGGTTTTAAATTTTTTTTCTAACAAATAGCCTCTCAAATTGCCATATACCAATTCGCCCCCAAATAAAAATGAAGTATGATAACCCAAAGGAATCAGTTCGTCACTGATACAGGGTAAGTTATGTACTTTGGTTGGTTGATTGGCAATCGCCATTCTATGTGCTGACGGGTAAGCACTCAAACCAGCAACAATACCCTGATCTGACACATAAGCATCGGCATAGGCTTGGGTAAAAAGCAAACCCTCATTACACCATTGGTTAAACTTGGGTGTACAACCCTCAATTCCACCCAATACGCTAATATTGTCCGCACTCCAGCCTTCTAAAAAAATGTAAACGATATTGGGTCTTTGGGTATTTAAAATGGGAATCGTGCTGTCTTTGCTGATGGTAAAATCAGGTTTGATATTCAATGCAGCCAATTCGTTGCTGGTTATTTTATACACACTGGAATCGGGCAATTTCGATTTGATATCAAAATCCTGAATAATGCTATAAAAGGGATTGACCGCTAAATCATTCGCCATCGGATCGTTGCTGAAATAGGCAATACTTTGGTTAATAGGGATATTGAAAATACCTCCCCTGATGCCAATGATTGCAAGCCCTGTACTTAAAATAAAAAAAAGCAATCCGAAGCGTACTCTTTTTTTCATGGATGTTATTCCATCAAAATGCAGGATAGGATGTATCTTTTTTTTATAAAAATAATAAAAAGGGGCAATGATGATGGTCAATAAAAAAACAAATAGCAAGAGTAACTTTGTTGAAATGGTTTTAAACACCTCGCTTGGGTTTTTAAAATGTGCGAGCGCTTGCATATTGATTTTCGCATTCCACTCTTTATACAAACCCGCATCGGCTAACCCGACACCTACATACAACAGAAGGAAAAACAAGACCAACGCCAGAGCCACTTTTTTATATATTTTATTTTGCAGTACAAAAAATAAATTAGCAAACAATAAAGGGAGTAATATAAATATAATGGCTACCGCAAGGTCGAGCGGAAAGCCATAGTAAAATGCTTTTACAATATCGGCGTTGTTTTTAATTTTGTTGCCAATGGGTTGTTGGTAATAAACAAAGAAAAGGCGATTTATAAAGAAAAGGACGAACCAAAACACCATTAAATACAATGAATACAGCGTAAGTTTTTTCATAGATGGCTATAGAAAAGGATGTCTTTTAAAGGCTAAGGTACGATCAAACAAATATCGGTAAGTACTTAATCGTCTTACCTCTGAAGCTTCAAGATTGTGGGCCAGATTGACCATCTTAGGGTTAAAATCGCCAATCCATTGCATTTCATATTTGTCATAACGCCGATTGGGTTGCACCATTTTACCACATTCTACTATCATATAGGCATCGGTACCTTTGCCTTGCCACTCGGGTACAATTCCATATACAATACCTACAAACCGTTTACATGCGCCAGTATATTTTAAATATAAAAAATGAAGTTTTTGCAATAGTCCAAACTTGCCATTAAAATGTTTAAAATACTGGTTTAAATCCGGAATGTTGACCCACATGCCAATTGGTTCATTTTTATGATAGACAAACCACGCGATTTTTTCGTCAATTACGGGTTTCATTTTTGAAAAAATCAGTTTGGCTTGTTTTAACTCAATCGTTTTTCCACCCCCATGTTTAGCCCAGGCTTTATTGTAAATGATTGAAAAATCTTCGGCAAATTTATCTAATTCATTTTTACGAATATGTCTTACACTAAAATCGGGGTGCTTTTCATAATAGTCGTGCCATTTGTGCATTTTTTCACTCAAGGGGGTACTCACATCCATGCCAAAACACAACTGATGAAAGTAGGGAAGAAATCCATAGTTTTCAAACAATGCCTGATAATAGGGAGGGTTGTAATTCATGCAATACAAAGGCTCTTCAAAACCACTTACTAAAAGCCCCCACCACCTGTCGCGTTCGCCAAAATTGATAGGGCCATCCATGGCTTCCATGCCCTGGGCCATGAGCCATTCTTTTGCTTTGTCAAACAAATAATTGGCAGTCTCTTGATGGTCTATACATTCAAAAAAACCTATACCTCCGGTAGGTTGTTCCTGTCCATATTTTTTATACACAAACACAGCCAGTCGGGCGACATATTTTTGTTCATCGTTTTGCAATAGCCAACGTTCGCAGATGCCATGTCTGAAAAATTTATTTTTTTCTTGATCAAATACTTCTTCTATATCTTTATCAAGGGGGCGAATATATTGTTTGTCGCCACGATAAATTTCGGTGGGAAAGTTTAAGAAATCGGCAGCTTGTTGCTCAGTATGTACGACGACTATTTGCATGTGAATTACAAATGTAGTGGAATACTTATTGTAAAATTAAAAAAGCACCTGACTTTTTGCGGAAACCCACCCATGTTATAAACCCCAGAGTAATGACTGATATTCATTGATGTATCAAGTATGTAGATGGATAGGTCTATAGTACGAATCAAATAGCAATGAGCTTTTGGGTGTAAAAAAATGATGCAAAAGACCTTCATTTTTCTCTGTGCTTTAATTTTACTTCTTATCGTTTATCTTTGTGCACTTATGGAATTGTCAAAAAATTATTTACCGCAGGAAACTGAAAATAAGTGGTATAGCCATTGGCTTGAAAAAGGGTATTTTCAATCTACCCCAAACGAAAAACCCGCCTATACCATCGTTATTCCACCCCCAAATGTTACAGGGGTATTACATATGGGTCATGCCCTAAACAATTCGGTACAAGATGTATTGATACGATATGCCAAACTCAAGGGTTACAATACCTGTTGGGTGCCTGGTACCGATCATGCTTCGATAGCCACAGAAGCAAAAGTAGCGTCGATGTTGCGCGATCAGGGCATTGATAAAAACGACCTCACGCGAGATGAGTTTTTAAAACATGCATGGGAATGGAAAGAAAAGTATGGTGGTATTATATTACAACAACTAAAAAAGCTGGGTTGTGCATTAGATTGGCAACGTACTGCTTTTACCATGGATAATGATTATTACGAAGCAGTGATAGACGTATTTATTGATTTGCATCAAAAAGGGCATATCTATCGTGGGGTAAAAATGATTAACTGGGACCCTGCAGCCAAAACAGCCCTGAGCGATGAAGAAGTAATACACAAAGAAGTAAATAGCAAACTGGTTTATATCAAGTATTTATTAGCAGAAGCAAGTGCAAGCGATGAACAAGCATTTATCTGTGTGGCCACCGTTCGTCCAGAAACCATTTTAGGAGATGTTGCAATTTGTGTACACCCTGAAGATGAGCGATACAAACACTTAGTAGGTAGTTATTGTTATGTGCCACTCATCAATCGTAAAATACCAATCATTGCCGATGACTATATAGATATTGCATTTGGTACAGGTTGCCTCAAAGTAACACCTGCCCACGACATCAATGATTATAACCTGGGGCTCAAACATCAACTACAAGTAATAGATACCCTCAACGAAGATGGTACCATGAGCGAAGCAGCCCAATTGTATATCGGCCAGGATCGTTTTGCAGTACGTAAACAAATTATACTTGACTTAGAAGCAGCAGGACACATTGAGAAAATCGAAGATTATAAAAATCAGGTTGGTTATAGCGAACGTACCGATGTGGTGATAGAGCCAAGACTGAGTATGCAATGGTGGTGCAATATGGAAACCCTTGCCAAGCCTGCTTTGGATGTGGTGATGAATGATGAAATAAAATTTTATCCCGCAAAATTTAAAAATACCTACCGACATTGGATGGCCAATATCAAGGATTGGTGTATCAGTCGACAATTGCGCTGGGGGCATCGCATACCTGCCTGGTATGATGACAAGGGAAATGTAGTGATAGCCAAAAATGAAACCGCAGCTTATCAAATCTATGCTGCTCAATTTCCCCAACATACCCATGATGCTAACACTCAATTCTTAACACAAGATACTGATGTACTTGATACATGGTTTTCGTCATGGCTTTGGCCAATGGAAGTATTTGGCTGGAACAAACAACCTACCGACAATAAAGAGCTGGACTACTACTACCCCACGGCGACCCTCGTAACGGCCCCCGAAATTATTTTCTTTTGGGTAGCTCGTATGATTATGGCGGGTATCGAATACAAACATCAAATACCGTTTAAACAAGTTTATTTCACAGGTATTGTACGTGACAAACAAGGACGAAAAATGAGCAAGTCATTGGGCAATTCACCCGATTTACTTGAAATGATTGATGAATACGGAGCGGATGCTGTGCGTTTTGGGGTGTTGATTTCCTCACCAGCCGGCAACGACTTGTTGTTTGATATCAGTTCGGTTGAGCAGGGTAAAATGTTTTGCAATAAATTGTGGAATGCTTTAAAATTACTTCAGATATTTAAGCAAAAAGAAGTGACGGTCAATATGGATGAACAGGAAATTTTTCCTTCTATTTACTTCGAAGCCAAGCTGAATGCCGTGAAGATTGAAATTGATGAAGATTTGAAAGAGTTTAAATTGAGCGAGGCATTAAAAAAAGTGTATTCATTGATATGGACAGACTATTGTAGTGATTATTTAGAATGGATTAAAACCCCGCAAGACGCACCTGTTAACCAATACAATATTGAGAAAGCCACCTATTTTTTTGAAGCCTTGATGCAATTGCTTCATCCTTTCATGCCTTTTATCACCGAAGAAATATATCATCATTTACAACCTCGAAAGGATGGGGATGATATCGCCATAACACAAATTAATATGAATACGGCATATAGTGATATTGATATTGAAAAAGGAAATTCACTTAAAAACTTGATTACACAAATCCGTGATATCAAAGTAAAAAATGGGTTGAAGCCAAAAGATGCCATTCTTTTATATTTGCCAAGCGAACATGAAGCTCATTTAAAAGCAATTCAAATGGTATTGCAAAGACAGGTTTTTGCAAAAGAAATTCTTTTTAGTCATCAGCAAGTAGCCCAATCTATCGCATTTGTATGTGATAAGTTTCAATGTTATATCACTACTGAAAAAGAAGTAGACCAGTCGCAGCAAATAGAACAATTGCGTAAAGACCTGGAATACCTTAAAGGGTTTCTTGCCAGTGTAGATAAAAAGCTCAACAACGAAAAATTTGTACAAAATGCAAAACCTGCCATTATAGAAATTGAAGTTAAAAAGAAAAATGATGCGATGCAAAAAATGAAAGTTATTGAAGAAAGCCTTAACTTGCTTTAGATTTTTAAAAGGTAGTATGAAAAAAAACAACATTTCTCTCTTGATTTTATTCATTGTCGCTCTAGGAGTTATTTCTTTTATAGCACCAAGCGATGTCATAAGTACTAAATACAAAGCCTATTTTGGATGTGTATATACCGATAACGTACAGATTGATGCCCAAACTTTTAAGCAGTTGATGCAACAACCTTTATGTGCCAAAGACAGCGCGAGTAATATATTTAAAGTAAAAAGCTTTGAAATAACGTATGCTGAACGAGGATTATACCAAGACGAAGAAGGCTTACCAGTAATCGTAACCGATTATACCTCAGAGAGTTTTACAGGAGATACCCTCACGAGTTATTGGAAAAAAAACTTCAATGAACGTTTATACAAAGGCGATACCGTTTATTTTGAACGTGTGATTTGTGGAATTGCAGAAAAGAAAAATTTTCTTTGTAAAACCTTGAAAGTGGTGATTAAATAAATACATAATCATTGTGAGCGCTGTAAAGATTTAGCTTTCAATCAATTTGACTAAACCCCATTACCACACAAATTCTTTTTCTATTTTTTGTTGCAATTGGGTTATAAATAAAAAGGTAGCCGGGCAATATTCTATATTTTGCTCGTGTATATGGTTATAATCGGCAAAGGGTTTCTTGTTGAAATGCGGAAACTGAGCACAGTCTTCAGGTCTGATAGCATAGATTGTGCATTTGTTAGTTTGTAAATTTAAAAACTGACAGGGTTGTATTCTGTTCACTAAATCGCCATTGTCTTCATCTGTTTTAAGCCATTTTGTATAAAAATCTTTTTCACTCATATTGAAATGTGCCGAAATGCGTTTCAAATCTTTTTTGGTAAAAGTTGGAGTCATTACTTTACAGCAATTTGCACAAGAAAGACAATCTACAGAAGCCCAGGTTTCGTCACTGGCCTGATTGACTAATTTTGAAATACCACGGACAAATTTTGTATCAAATTTTTTTAAAAATAATACCATTGATTGTCTACGAAGGGGCAATTGTTTTTTAAATCGAACAAGTATTGAAGGGGGCATTGAAATAGATTAAGGCGTAAATATAGTTTTAATTTTTTCTCTTTGTTGAGCAAAATGAACACAATGAATTATTTACAAATGCCATATTGCAACGCTTCTGATTTTAGCATCCCAAAATGGATAGAGTTTCGAAAGTTGTTGTTGTAATAAAAATCTTCTTTAAAAAACGCTTCCTGTCTAAACCCTGTAGAAATAAGCAATGAGGCGGATGCAATATTTTCAGCATCCACAATGGCTTCTATAGAATGGAAATGAAACTCCTCAAACCCATGTTTCATTGTTGCCATCAAGGCTTCGCGCATAATGCCTTTGCGATGCCAATCCCTTGCAAGTGCATAACCTATTTCGGCGCGAAAATGACTAGGTTTAATATTCACAAACCCAATAGTACCAATGATTTGACCAGTAGCTTTCCATTCAATTCCCCAGTTTATTTTTTCGTTATTGTCCGAAAAATCATTCACCATACGAATGAGTGCCAAAGCATCCTCTTCTGTCAATGCCAATGGACGTGGTATATAACGCATCACTTCAGGATCTGATCGCATCAAAAACACATCATGCGCATCATCATCAGTGAGCTTTCTCATTTTTAATCGTTTGGTTTCAATCAGTGGATAGGGGGTAAATTGCATAGGGTGATTTTATTTTTCTAAAACATGGGTTCACTAAATTGTATGTCTTTGTGCATCATTACTACATGAATGGTTATAGGTTTATTATGATTCAAAATCCATTCCCAGAGAATCTTTTAATTTTTTCAATAAGGGGTTTTGCTCTGCCATTTTTTCAAAAATTTCACGGGTACTTTTCACCTGTTCCATCATTTTGTCTGCACTGGGCGCTTTCTCATGTATCATTACATTGATTTCGTCGTTGTTGTAATGAATTTTAAAATAATCGAGTAATTTTAATCGAAGGTTTTTTAAGAAATCGAAGGCGACACCAAATACGTTGATATTAATCATAAATCCTTCAAAATCAATACTTCCCTGACCGATAGCACTTCTAAAAAATACTTTATCGCTGGTAAGTTCAAGGATGATTGCATCCCAGGCAGCCATTAAATTATTATGGGTAATGGGTACAATTTGTTTGTTTTTGCTGGCAGCTTCTATTTTTTCTTTCGCATTCGATTTCAATCCTTTTATACTGCCTAAAGTTACACCATAGCTTGGTTTTGCTGTGGGGGTACTCACTGCATTTGATTGGATTATTGTTGGGGCTGAAGTAGATGTTGCAGTGTTGCCTGATGTTGTTGCAATCGCTGGTGGAAGATTTGTTGCTGGCGTAAGATTTGTTGACACACTGATTGTGGCCGATTGCTCATGGCGTGAAGCGTGTATTAAAATACTTGTTTTACCGCTCAGGATTTTTTTTTTAAAACATGGCCATTTTCATCACTGATGATTTCGATGGCACTACTCAAATAGTTGAGTTTGATGAGGGCAAGTTCAACATGCATTCGTTTATTGCGCGACAATTTATAATTCATTTCTGAAGCGTTCAATATCGAAAGGGCATTGATGATATAAGCGTTGCTCAGCTGATTAGCCTGTTGAAAATATTTGATTTTGATATTTTCGGGAAGATCGAGCAACTTGGCGACCCGGGCATCTTTGCAAATGAGTAGGTTGCGCATATGTTCAGTAAAACCATTCAAAAACATATCGCCTTCAAATCCTTTATTGAATATATCGTCATACAGCAACATCACATTACTCATATCTTGCATCATAAAGGCTTCCATCATTTTGAAATAATAATCATAATCTAAGATGTTGAGATGCTCAATAGTGGAATTATAGGTAATTTTATTTTGACTAAAACTTGCTATTTTATCCATTATCGAAAGGGCATCACGCATACAGCCTTCACTTTTTTGAGCAATCAGATGCAAGGCTTCTTTTTCAAAGCTTATATGTTCTTTTACACAGATATCGCTTAAGTGGTCAATGGTATCTTGAGAAGTGATACGGTTGAAATCAAATATTTGACAACGCGAAAGAATGGTTGGAATGATTTTATGTTTTTCGGTAGTAGCCAATATAAATATTGCATATGGAGGAGGCTCCTCTAATGTTTTTAAAAACGCGTTAAAAGCATTTGTACTCAACATATGTACCTCATCTATGATGTATACTTTGTATTTACTGCCCCCTTGGGGTGCAAACCGAACCTGCTCAATTAATTCGCGAATATCATCTACGGAGCTATTTGAAGCAGCATCCATTTCATACACATTAAATGAATTATTGTCTTTATAGGAAACGCATGAAGGACAGGCATCGCAGGCTTCGGCATCGGCAGTGCGATTGGTACAATTGATTGTTTTGGCTAATATACGTGCACAGGTTGTTTTTCCGACTCCACGTGGTCCGCAAAACAAAAATGAATGCGCCAACTGATCTGTGTTGATTGCATTTTTTAATGTCGTAGTGATATGACTTTGCCCGATCACGGTATTGAACAACTGTGGTCGATATTTGATAGCCGAAACAACGTAATTATCAGACATGGGGTAGCAAATATAAAGAAGTTTAGAGATTAATTAGGTTCTGAAATTGAAAATAATATTATCAACAGTGCTATTGCAGGTTTTAGTGTTGGTCTGTATCTTAGTATTAAGCAATTTCGCGCTTTCACTCCTATCTTTTTGGCTGTTTTGTTTCGATGGCCCTCAACTTGACCGCCAAAAAAATTTCCGCTCTATTACGGCTGTTTCTCAGTACATCACAATGTATTTTTCGAATAAAAAAAATCAGCAGTAAATTAGTCTTTCATAACTTTCATATTCACAATCTTATCTTTCTCTAAGTAATGCAGGATATAAAGTCCGGAACTCAAATGCTCAGTAATTATTTGCGTGTTTCCTTTACTTGTTTTTTGTCTAAGGAGTTCTTTACCACTGATGTCTGTGAGAGAAATTTCTCCATTTGAAATAGTGTTATATAACAGAAGCTCATTTTTAAAGGGATTGGGAGATACATTCAGAGAAACCGCTTCCATTATACCACTATTGTTAGTAGGGACGTTTCCACATGCAGTGAAATAATTAAGATTGCTGCTGACAATAGAAGCTGACATTGGCGATTCTGTTCCGCCTGAAGATACTGTTATACTTAAGAGCTGAAAGTCAATATAATTGTAAGCTATCGTATCAATTCCGTTCTGAATTATGTCATTGCAACCACTACTTCCTGATGAATCCGTTTTAATAATATACGTATCGGATAAATCAGAAATTAACAAGGCTTCACCTGTAATATAAAATCCCCCGTCAGGGGTTTGTTGTATAGATTTTGGAATGTTATTTCGTGTTGTATCTGCGCTAATTGTCTTTATCCCCAGAACATATCCCAAGGTATCAAACTTAATTAATAAATTAACTGTTCTCAAACTATTATAATTAGTTGTTGCAGATACACAAATATAACACCCGTCTGTTGTTTGTTGCCCAATTGAATAATGAATAGATCCATTAAACTTTCCATATGTCTTATACCATACAATTTTTCCTAAACTGTCGGTTTTCAATATTTGAAGGTGGCTGCTCCCTCCCCAAGCTCTTCCAATTAGGACATAGCCATTATTACTTCCATTTAAAACTGTATGAATGTCAAAGGCATTGCCATTTAAATCATAGTAACTCTTTGTCCAAAGGGTATCGCCTAAAGAATTAGTTCTTATTAAATAATTATGTACACCTGACGCTACATATCTAGTACAGCCAAAGACATAGCCACTGTCTAGGGTTTGTAAAACTGAGCGGCAATCCTCAGGATTTGCACCTCCCATTGTTTTAGTCCATAATAATGTGCCATTGCTATCTGTTTTAACTATATAAATATCCAGCATGCCTGCGCCAAAGCTTTCTGTACCGCCAGCGATCAGAAAACCACCGTCCATTGTTTTGATTAAAGTCACTACGTGGTCACTGCTATTACCCCCATAAGTTTTAGCCCACAATAAATTGCCATTAAGATCAGTTTTTAGGAGGAAAAAATCAAATAAACCACCACTTATAGCAGTGCCAGCAATTGAAAACCCGTTGTTGGTTTCTAGTATTTCACTGGGGAAAAGTGTGTCGCTAATTATTCTTTTTGACCAAAGCGTATCACCCACAGCGTTCGTTTTTATAATGAAAGTTCCGCTTGTTCCACTATAAATACCTCTGGAAGTAGTAACAAAACCACCGTCACTGGTATGCGTACCACAACTATAGCTAAAGCTACCTGTATAACCTGTTAACTTAGTAAACATGGTTTGCGCCAAAATAAAATGGCTTATACAAAATAGTAATATTGCAGTAGATACAGTTTTCTTAAGATGATTCATTGCTTAGATATGCCCAATTGATTTGTTATTTAAAATGCTTGTATGAATTGATTAATCAAATGTAGCCAAAAAGTTGTGGTGCATATACATTCATCCAAGTTTATTTTTTCAGGGTCTTGTTAAAAAAGTCGTGATATTTTCAATATACAATGTGAACCACTCAGAACCCCCTATATTCAAATTTTTGATTTCATGCCAAAGTTAAATCCTGCAAATTTTGCATATCGGTTGCCTTCTTTCGAATCCTTCAATGATTTTTTTATCGTACTTTTGCCCATATTATTACTTATGACAAAACAATTACTTCCATTACTGATGTTGGTCTTTTTCATTGAAAGTTGCAATAGTGGCTTTTCTGTTAAAGGTAAGATTGAACATATGCCAGAGCAAAAATTTAGGATTGAAGAACTCGGTACAGAACGAAATATATTAGTAGATAGTGGTAAAACAAGCAAAGATGGTCAATTTTCAATTGATGCTTCAGCTACAGAAGAATCCTTGTTTCGTATCAGATTTGAGCAAGGCAAATACATCCTGTTAGCCCTCAAAAATGGCGATAAAGCAGTGGTAGCAGGCGATTGGAACCAACTTGAAAATTATACAGTTAGTGGCTCCTCAGGCAGCATCGCATTGAAAAGTTTTTTAATTAACCTGAGAGAAAATATCAAAGACATTCAAACCATGCAGGTTATACTGGATTCAATCAGTGCACAACCCAAAAATGATTCGCTCAAACAAATGGCTATTGAAGACTTAAAACGAATCAATGCCGGTTTTGTAGATTATGTAAAGAAATTTGCCGACACTACCCAAAGTGTAGCGAGTGCATTGTTTGCGGTCAATATTATCAGTCCGGCTTATGAAGGCCCTTATATCACACGCTTTTACCAGGAAGTGACTAAACGATTTCCTGCATCAAAGAATGCGCAATTTTTTGCCAACAAATTTTTAGGGTCTGTAAAAAATATAGAACCGGCCAACCCTGATAGCGGCACACCAGCACCTGACTTTACTGGCACGACCCCTGATGAAAAGAGCATTACCCTTCGCGATTATAAAGGCAAATATGTATTGCTCGACTTTTGGGCTTCGTGGTGTATGCCCTGCAGAAAAGAAAGTGCCAATATGGTGGCTATATACAATACCCACAAAAACAAAAACTTTACTATAGTGGGCGTTTCACTTGATAGCAGTAAAGAAAAATGGCAAGAAGCTATTTCAAAAGACCAACTTAGCTGGAACCATGTAAGTGAACTCAATGGCTGGGCAAATACCATAGCCCGCAACTATAACGTGGCGTCTATACCCCAATATTTTTTAATAGACCCTCAAGGAAATATCATTGCCAAAGAAAATAGCACCGAGGCAATTGCCAACTTATTAAATAAAACTTTAAAATAGTTGAACGTTGAAGGTGATTAGTTGGGTATCAACTGTCAACCATCAATTGTCAATCATCAACGAAACAATGTACAATTTAGTAAAGAAAATATTATTTAAATACGACCCGGAAGAAGTTCATTACAAAGTAATGAAATGGCTCACAAAGGCCTACAATGTTGGGGTTGGTAAAAAATATCTTGAAAGTAATTATTGCATCAAACATCCTTCCCTCGAAAGAAATGTATTTGGTATTCATTTTAAAAATCCAGTGGGCTTAGCGGCAGGATTTGATAAAGATGCTAAGTTTATTGACGAATTATCTTGTTTAGGTTTTGGATTTATTGAAATAGGTACCCTCACCCCTCGGGCACAAGATGGCAATGAAAAGCCACGCTTGTTTCGCTTTCCGATGGATGCAGCCATTATCAATAGAATGGGTTTTAACAATGAAGGGGTAGATGCTGCCGTATTGAGATTGAAACAACGTAAGACCAATATCATCATTGGTGGTAATATTGGGAAAAATAAAAATACACCCAATGAAAAAGCCATTGAAGATTATGAATATTGCTTCAAAAAACTTTTTGATGTGGTAGACTATTTTGTGATTAATGTTAGTAGTCCAAATACCCCCAATTTGCGGGAGCTACAGGAAAAAGAACCCTTATTGGCATTGCTGACCCAAATACAAAATATCAATCTTTCATACCCTAATCCCAAACCCATCTTACTCAAAATAGCACCCGACTTAAGCGATACACAGCTTGATGATGTTATTGACATTGTTACGCAAACCCGTTTAAGCGGAATTGTAGCTACCAATACCACTATTGTAAAAGATGGCTTGAGCGATAAACAACTTATTGAACGTACAGGTGCTGGAGGTGTAAGTGGCAAGCCTCTCAAGCAACGTAGCACAGAAATTGTAAAGTATATCGCACAAAAAACAAATGGTAAATTACCCATTATCGCAGTAGGCGGTATTTTTACAGCGGAAGATGCACAAGAAAAATTAGATGCAGGTGCCAGTTTGGTGCAACTGTATACGGGCTTTATTTATCAAGGTCCTGCCATCGCTAAAAATATTTGCAAAACACTTATACATTAACATTCAACTATGGAATATTTATTAACAGCAGATGCCATTATCAGCTTAATCACACTCACTATATTAGAAATTGTACTTGGTGTAGACAATGTCATTTTTGTTTCTATCATCATGGGACGCTTGGAGGCGCCCAAACAAAAAATCGCTCGACGTATATGGATGTTTACGGGTATTGCTGTGCGGGTGGTTTTATTGCTTAGTCTCACATGGTTGGTAAAAAATGGGAGCAGTGAGTTGTTTTCATTGTTTGGAAAATCATTTAATCTCAGAGGATTGATTATGTTGGCAGGAGGCTTGTTTTTGTTGGTAAAAACGGTCAGTGAAATACATCAAAAACTAGAAGGAGAAACCCATGGCGTAACTACAAAATCGAAAGCAGCAACCCTCATGCAGGTGGTATTACAAATGATGCTTGTAGATATGGTGTTTTCATTCGATAGCATTATCACAGCGGTAGGGATGGCCAAACATGTAGAAGTCATGATTATTGCGGTGATAATAGCCATGATTGTGATGTTTGTTTTTTCGGCCAATATTGCCGCTTTTATTGAGAAACACCCAACAGTGAAAATGTTGGCACTTTCGTTTCTCGTGATGATTGGCGTAGTATTATTAATTGAAGGCTGGGATGCAGATCGTGCACATGAATTGCATCTAAAAAATTATGTATATTTTGCAATGGCTTTTTCGTTTGGGGTAGAGTTACTTAACTTGCAACTACGTAAAAAATCTGCCACCCCTCCTGTTCAACTTCATGAACCAGAACTGGATGAAAGTATGAAATAGAGGATTGTAAAAACGATCTTAACTCAGTATTCAAATTAATACCACAAATGTTAATATAAAAAGCCAGCATTGAAAAATACAATGCTGGCTTATAAATTTCTTAGGAGTAAGAAATAAAATTATTTGATTTTATGAACTGAAAAGGAAGCCATATTTGTTGTTTCTGTAGCATAGAGTGTTAGGCCAGTGGCATTGTAATATCTAACAAAAATATTATCACCTGCTACAAGATGCATGGTTCTTGACAATTGTATCCCCCAATAAGATGGACCCGGTGTGATATTGTTATAATAGGCTGCGCCATTAATTTCGAAACCATAATTTAACCAATTACTAGCACCAGGATTTCCAGTAAATCCTTCGCTAAAGTAAAGTACATAGGTACCTGTTTCGGGTACGGTATAGATGCCGGTAGCAGGATTATAACCATTGCCATCATCATATACTTCATCGGGGAAAATTCGGGTTGTGACTGATCCTGGTCCGAAAGTACCTGAACCACCTATCGCTTGAAACCCAATAGGGCCCGTCCATGAAGTCAAGCCTGCAGCATCAGAAGTTAAAACTTTACCTGCTCCTTCAGAGCCATTGACAATTTTTACAGAACCTGCAACGTCTAATTTGGCTGTAGGTGCGTTGTTGCCAATACCCAAATTACCAGCACTGCTCATACGCATTCTTTCTACATTATTGATATACCATATGTATCCAGTGTTTACACCCGTATACATACGAAAAGCACCTGCTTGATTCGAAAGAATGCCATTGCCATCATTGAATATTTTTAATTTTCCACCTACACCAAACGAACCAATACCTGCAACATCTAACTTTTCGAGAGGTGTATTGGTGCCAATGCCAACATTGCCTGCATTCGAATTATATATATTATTGCCATTTTTGGTCCAACTACCATTGCCTGCATATAAGGCATATGGCACACTAAGCATTTCGCTGCTACCTGATATTGTATAATTAGCACCACCAGAGGGGTCAGCTTCTGTTTTGATAAAGTAAGGGCCAGTACTCCAGTCAATACCAGCAATGGTACCAAGTACAATAGTGCCATTGCCAATTTCTAAACTAGCCAATCCATTTATATTGGTGGTAGTAATATGGGTTTCTACATATACTGGGGTGCCACCAATAGCATTTTGGTATATACTGATTCGGATGCCAACCAGGCCATTTACAGGTATGCCACTGGCATTTCTGATTACGGTTTGGTAGCTCATTTTATTGGGTGCTTGTGCAAATATGCCTATATTGAGTAATAAGGCGATGATGAAGATAATTCCTTTTTTCATAGTTAATTTAATTTGTTTTGGTGATTTTAAATGTTTTGATCGTTTGTTGTTTATTGTGTATCAATAAAGTGTAAGAGGCAGGAGCTAAATGTTGCATAGGAATGATTGTTTGATTACTAGTGATTTGTTCACTCGCTAATTTTTTACCACCCATATCATACAACTCGTACGTAAGTTTTTCATTTATGTCCTCGTCTATTTTTAATGTTAATGTAGAGATTGCTGGATTTGGATACACACTTACGGATAAATGAATATATGGGCTTTCCTTGATGTCTGTGGCAATCACATACGTTTGTTGTACACCTTGTGTAGAGATGCCTCCAGACCCTGAGGCTTCGGTGTAAATTACTTGCCCCACCGAATAACTAGCAGTGCCTCCGCTTCCAAAGGCCTCCCCTCCTGCCGTTAAAACAGCATCTTGTGCATGCGCACCAAATATACCCAAGCCAAGCATGAGTATGGATGTCATTTTGATTTTTTTCATAGTTTATTTTTTTGATTTAAACAAACTTAATGTGAATTTTTTGTAAATAAAATAGAACAATCATATTGTTTTAATATAAAATTTATAATAATATAATTTAAAAATATTCATTTTAAAAAAATTATGAGGATTCATGGTCTTGAAAAGCTATCTCATTTTTATTCATAAACTAGTCAGCCAGCATGGTAAAATCAACAACATATTCAATAGGACATGCTTATAAATGTATCAATCATTGATTAGCAATAATACCAACAACATATTCATGATAGTTCATTGGTTATGAGCTTAAATACAATGTGTGTGGGCATTATACCGAACTTTTTCAGACTACTTATTACACACTTTTGGTATCATTTAGAATTTGAATTTCAGCGATTCAATATAAGAATCTATCTATAATGCCTCATTGGTATAAATACTCTTGTTTGCAGTAGTTATGATTTCTAATTGATTTCGACTGCAAAATCTGGGATTCATATCCGTGTATAAATGGAGGACCCTTTTATAAAAATCCGCTTGAGCAAATACTAAATCCTACTAAAGCCAATATACCTACGCCCAATAAAAGGTGTAATCCATCGGTACGAGACTTATCAAAGCAAATCAATATAATTGCAATCAGGGCATACACCGGTAATAAAAGAATATATATGAGGCCCCACATAATACCGCTTTCCACATTGACATTCAACAATAATAAGATTAAAGCCAAGGAAGGAATGAGTAACAAATAATGAATTTTTCTTAGTTTCATGGTTTAGGTATTCTTTAAAGGTTGAAGCAGGCTTTCTTTTTCATCACGATACAATAAATTCATGGTTTCAAATGGAATGATGCGCCCATCTTTATGTACGATATGTACGCAACTTTTTTTAATCGCTCTTACATCAAAATCGTATGCATCGATAAAGCGCATGATGATGATACGAAAAAGATTATTATAACTGAGTCCTGGAGCCGACACATTGGGTAGGCAACAAAGCAATTGGTTGATATTTTCTTGTACTTTATCTACCGATACGCCTGTACTAAAAATATTGATCAGCTGCTCATGTAGACCTTTATCCTGCTCATACACAATGGTATTTTTTGAGTTGTTGCTAAGCAACATTTTAGGATCTATAAATCGTGTCATGGGCATCACCTGATCACCAATTTTCAATGCATAGGCCATCGCCAGGGCGTCGGGGTTGCAGGGAACAGGTATGATATCGTTTTCGTTAAAGATAGGGCTTTGTTTGAGAATTTCATTTCTTACATCGGTGAGGGTTATGCGATCTGTTTGAGGATCAAAGCCTTCTGTTCGTCCTGCGATTTGGGTGGGTTGAAAAGTAACCCCTCTGACACATGGTTGCTTCAGGGCATAATCGATGATGCTACCTATTTCGCCATCATTGAGTCCCTTTTGCAAGGTTACCACTAAGGTAGTAGACAAGTTAAGCTCATTGAGATGTTCGATGGCTTTTTGGCGTATATCGGTCAGGTCTTTGCCACGCAGCACTTCAAGTACTTCGGGTTTGAAACTGTCAAACTGCAAATAGATTTCAAAGTCGGGCATATAAGTGGCTAACCTTGCAGCAAATGCTTTATCCTTTGCAATTCTAATACCGTTTGTATTAAGCATGATATGCTTAAAAGGTTTTGTTTTTGCCAGATCTAAAATCTCAAAAAAATCAGGATGCAAGGTCGGTTCACCACCACTGATTTGTATTACATCGGGCTCTCCTTCATTTTCAACAATGATGTCAAACATTCGTTCTACTTCAGCTACCGTTCTGTGTCGTCCATAATGGGGACTGCTCATAGCATAACAAGTAGGACAAGTGAGGTTACAACGGTCTGTAATTTCGATGAGGGTGAGGCAACTATGTTGTTCATGATCGGCACATAAGCCACAGTCATAAGGACAGCCATAATTAGTATGGGTATTGACCTTGAGTGGAGCCTCACCTAATTTATTGTAGTTTCTGATATTTTTGTAATATGCAATGTCGCTAGCAATCAACACCTTAAAAAATCCATGGTCATTACAGGTTTTTGTCATAAACACTTTGTCATCTTCAAAGATGATTTTGGCATCAATGCGTTTTAAACAGGTTGGACAGAGTGACAAAGTAAAATCGTAATAGGTATAGTTTTTTGCTGGCATGAATATTTTTTTTGTAACTCATTCAATATGATACTTTTCAAACAGACATCTCTCTGACTAATCATCGTGAAGGATGAATCATGCTTTTTTTTTCAACGCAAAATACAATCCATAATATATACATCCGAATACACAAGCTATCTGAATAGTTCCTAAATGTAAAAAATAAATTTTATTTGGTTTGAGAAATTCTATAAAAAAGCGAAAAAGAAGATAGCTGATCATGAAAAGTTGAAAGCGTTGTCCTTTTTCAAGAATCATTTTTTTATTCACCCAAAAGCCCAGTATACCCCAAAGGATTAAATACCCAATTTCATATAGCATCACCGGATGACGCATCAATCCGTCGCCTAAATTCATCCCCAGTTTACTTGTTGTTTCTATACCAAACGTTTGCTCATACACACCCATACTGAAACAACCAAAGCGACCAATGATCATGGCCAACAACAAGGGAAAAACAAATAAATCTCCACTCTTCTGTTTTTCACCGATGGCATATTTAATTAGTTCTACGCCAAACAAGCCTCCCAATAAACCTCCTACAATACTTTTATTATGGTAAAAATACAAGTAAGGGTTGGCTGCCATTTTTAGTTGTGCTATATCTTCCAAACCTCCCACTAAGCGACTACCCACCAAAGCCCCAAAGATGGCACCAATGAGTATGATTAAGCGGTTGTGTGAAGTAATGGTATCGCCTTCGGTTTTTCTTAGATATAAATAATAACGAAATCCGATAAACATACCCGCAAATTCAGTGAAGGAGTGTAAAAGCCACTTGTGTTCACCGAGCGCTATATAAAATGGAAAAGTAAACAAGCTCAACATCAAAATTGGATATCTATGTTTTCAGTAATATCTACAGGAACTTTAATATAAACCCCCTGTTTTCCTATTTTAGCAGAACCTTGCAAAGTGAGTTTTACCGACTTTGACAATAAATTGGCAAATGCAAAACCCAATACTTTAATAGGGTCAAAATGGGCCACTACAGGAAAGCTAAACAATGCACTTTTAGGTATTTGTGTTTTGGTAGGCTGATCGGCCAAGGCAATAAACTTATCGTTGAGGTAAATGTTTAAATTGGTTTCTTTTACATCGAGCCAAAAGTTATTGGGGTTAAAATATTCTAACTCAATCATCAAAGCGGCATTGCTTAAATTGAGGGTTTGTAAGGTAGTTTTTTTTATACCTTTATATTCCAGTTCTTTTACATTGTTGCAACTGCTACTTTGTAACATCACAAAGGCCACACAGCCAATGAGGAAAGTGCTTATACTTTTTTTCATTCTCATTTATTTAAAATATTCAAATACGCGATGCATTAATTTATTATCGCCATTATCGGGGTCTTGAAGCAAGGTTTCTTTCCAATAGGGGTTCATGACTTCTGATTGCAAATTTGAATGCAACAAAAACATTTGTGAGCCAATTCTTCCCGGTTGAAAAAATAAGAAACTGATATTGCTTTTGGTCTCTACATATTTATAAAACCAGATTTCATAAGGCAGGGCATCTTTTTCACTGGGCACTTTTTCTATTTTTTGGGGTTCCCCATATTGAATATAGATACGCCCTCTGTCGGTTTCATAACCAGGCTGATTGGCTGTACCATAAAGTTTGGCAACATAATTTAATTTTTCGGTATATTTTTTCCATTCTTCTTCAGGGTATGATGCGTTTCGGTTATACCAAAAATTATAAAAAAATTGTTTTAAAAACTGCATATCCTCAAGGGTCGATAAGTCGCGAAGTACTTTCTGCTCAATGCCCTCTGCAATTGGTTTCAAGCTTCTGATATTTCTTTTGAGGGTTTCCAAATCGTATTTGGCCACAAAGGTATTTTCAAGCTTCACAATGTTGGCTTGCATGTTTACTTCATTTTCATAATATTCATCTTTGATTTTTTCATTTGAATTTCTAAGTAACTGAAACCCGATTTTTTCTACATCCAATACTTTGCTTGAATCATTCATCAGGGTAATGATCAGGTCAAAATTACCAGAAGCCAGTCTCACCTGTTGCAATAGTATGCTGTCGATATATTGCAAATGAACCAATGAATCAATCAGAATTTTTTTGGCGTACAGGGGGCGTAGTTTGTATTGAATATTGGTTTTCTTTTTTATTTCTAAAAAAATAAAAGAAGCCGAATCGAGATATTTAGTGCCTGATAAAGAAAAGGAGTAATAGATTTTATCATCATCAATATCAAAAAAAGGAAATTCAGGTTTGTATAATTGCTGTTGCGCATCTCGCTTCAATAAACGCAAATGAAGTATAGAATCTTTTTCTTTTTTGCCTTGCATGGATTGCTTTGCTGTTAAATCAGCCGTACTTTGCGCCTTTACTTGTTGATACATCATGAAGTAAAATAAAATAGCAATGAATCCTTTAATATACATTTGGTAAATTTACAATGAGCAAATCAGAAATCACCTTATTGGATTGTGAATATTTTCCTTGCATTGCCTGGTATCAATCTTTTGTGCAAGCCCAGCACCTGTCAATTGAAATGTACGAACACTTTGTACGCAGTTCCTATCGCAACCGTTGTGAACTGACGGGACCGAATGGTAAAATCATGCTAAGCATACCACTCGAAAGCGGTAGAAACCAACGTACTTTGATGAAAGATACCAAAGTGTGTAACAGACAGGCATGGCAAGCCCTTCATTGGAAAACACTTGTAGCATGCTATGGCAGGGCTCCCTATTTTGAGTACTATGAAGCTCCTTTACAATCTTTTTTTCAAAAAAAATTTGTTTACCTGACAGATGTAAACCTCGAAGCCATTGCCCTTATCAATCGGCTGTTGCGCATTGACAACATATGGAACCTGACCACTCACTATGAAAAATACCCTCAGCATCCAACCCTCGATTTGCGAACTGCTTACTCACCACATCAAGCAATCAATAAGACATTTACCCCCTACATCCAAAACTTTGAAGAACGCAATGGGTTTCAGCCCAATTTGAGTATACTCGATATGCTTTTTTGCCTTGGTAATCATAGCCTTGATGTACTTTTGAAGCCCTAAAAATTCTTATTACAAAAAAAGGAAATACATCTTTACATTTGTAAAAATTTTTCTCACACAGCAATGAGTAATACTTATACCGACCTTGTCAATCAAACCTTCGATTTTCCACAAGAAGGATTTGAGGTGAAAGACAACTACTTACAATTTAACGGTGTCGATTTAAAAAAATTAATTGATAAATACGGCACACCTTTCAAGCTTACTTTTTTACCTAAAATAGGCATGCAAGTGGCTAAGGCCAAAAAGATGTTTAATGATGCCATCCGAAAACAAAAGTATGACGGTGAGTATTATTACTGCTATTGTACTAAAAGTTCGCATTTTAGTTTTATTGTGGAAGAAACCATGAAGCAAAATGTACATCTTGAAACCTCCTTTGCCTATGATATAGAAATTATCAGAAACCTTTATCAGCGCAAAAAAATTTCAAAAGATACATTTATCATTTGCAATGGATTTAAAACCAGGGCCTATACCCGAAACATAGCGCAATTGCTGAACGCAGGATTTAACAATGTGATTCCTGTATTGGATAATCAACTTGAATTTGAAGATTATAAAAAATCGATTCGAACCAAAAACCCAGTTAAAATAGGGATTCGTATTGCAGCGGAAGAAGAACCTACTTTTGATTTTTATACCTCTCGCTTAGGTATCCGCAATAGGGATGTGTTGGAGTTTTATGTCGACAAGCTGAAAGGAAATGAGCGATTTCAATTAAAGATGCTTCATTTTTTTATGAACAAAGGCATCAAAGATGATATCTATTACTGGAGTGAGTTGAATAAAGTATTGAATCTGTATTGTCAGTTAAAGAAAATTTGTCCTGAGCTGGATAGTTTAAATATCGGTGGTGGTTTCCCCATCAAGCATTCTCTTGCCTTTGATTATGACTATACTTATATGGCCAACGAAATCGTTAGTACGATTAAAAAAGTGTGTAAGAAAAATAAAGTACCGGTTCCGAATATCTTTACCGAATTTGGTTCGTTTACAGTGGGCGAGTCGGGTGCAGTTGTTTACAGTGTGCTTCACGAAAAAATGCAAAACGACCGCGAGATTTGGTATATGATTGATAGTTCATTCATTACCACCTTGCCCGATACCTGGGGTATTGGCGAAAAGTTTCTGATGCTACCTGTCAATAAATGGCAGGAAGATTATCAGGAAGTGCATCTTGGCGGACTCACCTGCGACAGCCATGATTTTTATACATCTGAAGAACATATCAATGCCGTGTTTCTGCCGAAGAGCAATACCGTCTCCACAGACCCGAATGTAAAATCAGAGCCTTTGTATATTGGTTTCTTTCATACAGGTGCTTATCAGGATCAGTTGAGCGGTTACGGTGGCATCAAGCATTGCATGATTCCTTCGCCCAAACATGTGGTGATAGAGTATGATAAAAACGGTAAGCTGGTTGATTGGTTGTATGCGAAAGAGCAGACGTTTCAGAGTATGCTCAAGATTCTGGGATACAAGTAGTGTTCTGTTTAACACGCCCGATTAGGGCAGTTGTGATTTTCAAACTTTTTAATCGGGCGCTACTCACCTGCATCTCCAACTTCTGCGTCTGTACCAAACGGTTGTACCAAAGTACTACCCGTTCGGCACCTCCTTGAATTTGTAGCGCTTGTGAGTTAAACAGCATGTACTCTTGATTAGAGTATTCTCTTTTGCCTGCCCGGCGGTCAGACGGGGATTTTGTGTTTTGCTCGCCCGGCGCACGGATGGGGAATTTTTCTATTTGATTTTCACTTCTTTGATCTCCAGCAAATTCAAACTATTGGTTTTCCAGTTGCTGACCCGTTTGTTGAGAAAGTGCATCACCTCATCATAAAACAATGGCACGCAGGGGGCTTCTTCAATAATGATTCGGTCCATTTGCTGGTATAATGCGATTTTTGTTTTTTCATCTGATTCGGTCAAACTTTGTTCGTACAAGCGGTCAAAAGTTTCGTTTTTAAAACGGGTATAATTCGGTGGTGCAGTATTTTTTCCATAAAACATGGTGAGGTAACTTTCAGCATCAGGATAATCTGCGATCCAGGTGGCCCAGAAAAAAGGGGCATTTGAATTGCTCATTTGTTCGCGCAACAAAGCGGGTTGCATAATTTCGATTTTTATATCCAAACCCAGATTACTCAATTGCGAAGCGATAAAACTGCAACGGTCAGAATAATTATCATTCGAAAGGAGGGTAATAGTAGGGAGCTTGCCCGATACAGTGCTAACTTCTTCAATCAGTTTTTTTGCAAGCTCGGGTTGATAGCTATAACCTTTGACCACACTGCTGTCGAAGCCTTGCAAGCTGATGGGTATGATACCCGCATTGGCAGCGATGCCGATATTGTTGCGTAAGTAAGTCACTAATTTTTTTCGGTCAAAACCGTAATTGATGGCTTGTCGTATTTTTTTATTCAGCAGTATTTTTTGTGGGTTCTTTTCATCGTCTATTAAAAATCCCAGGTATTCTACATTCAGATAGGCATGTTTTTGTAGGGCTATTTTGCCATTGTATTCATCTTTCAAAATTCCTTTTTTGCTCAGTACCTGATCTTTAAAACTGGCGTCAATGCCATTCATAAAGTCAAGGTCGCCCTGCATAAATAACAGAAACTCGGTGGCTTTACTATCGACCTGTGTCACTTTAATGCCATCGATATAAGGTAAAGGATTTCCTTCGCTGTCATGTTCCCAGTAGTGTGGGTTTTTACGATAAGTGATGACCACTCCTTCTTCCCAGTCTTGCATACGAAAAGCGCCAGTGCCGCAGGGATGTGAACGAAAATCCTTACCCCATTTTTTAACGGCTTCATGTGGTACTACCGAACAATACTGCATACTCAGTATCCCCAGCATTGGATTGAAAGGACGAATCAGTTTCAATTCGAAGGTGGTATCATCCACCGCTTTAAAAGGCATGAGGGTGTCTACACGGTCATTGAAGATCCAGGCACCGGGAGAGGCGGTTTGTGCATCAATGATGCGGCCGAAACTATAAGCTACATCGGCGGCAGTCATTTTGCGTCCTTTGCCATTTTCAAATACCTCATTATCCTGAAAGTATACATCATTGCGTAGGGTGAAGGTATAGGTTAGACGGTCGTCAGATATTTTCCATGATTTGGCCAGGGAAGGCTGCACTTGCATATTTTCATCAAATTCAATCAAACGGTTGTAGGTGATATGCACATGCCACATGATATTTTGATTTTTGGCAAAGGCAGGGTCGAGTGATTCTACATTCTGCACCTGATTGAAACGAAAGATTTTTTTAGTAGATACAGAGTTATTACAAGAGTTTAGCAGGGCAATAATAAAGACAGATAATAAGAAGACTCGTTTCATTTGAATTTCAAATGTAAAAAATAAAAAATGGATTTATTATTTATTCCTTGTGTACCTTTTTCACCAGGCGATGAGTAGCATCTTTTATTTGTAAAAAATAATTTCCGGGTGCCAATGTTGACATATCAATGGTGAAGGTTTTGCTTGAAATGTTTTTATAAGTTGTGATGTGTTGCCCCATCAAATTCAGCACATAAATTTCAGCGTTTTGAAAGGCTTGATCTGATTCTATTTGTAAGTTTTGACTCACCGGGTTTGGAAATAATTTAATATTGTTTGATAAATCCTGATCGTTTAAACCAATGCCATTACAATTGTTTTCAATGCCATCTCCATTTATTGTCCATCCTTTTGTATTTTTCAGATAGTTTCTGGCACTTACTACTGAAGGATGATATTTTACATCATAAGCGCCCAATGTCCTGTTTGTAGGAATGTTCACATTATTGCTCCAGTCGATTAATGTCGATGAATAGTTATAACAATCCAGACCGGAATCATCCAGCAAGTTACTTAGATCCACATTTGGATTTAATTGCCAGGATCCCAATCCTTGGTTAAAATAGATTGCGTCATCAAACATCTGACTCATGTCTGTCACATTTACTGTATTCCAATTTCCGATGGGTTGATTAAAAGCAGTCATACTAAACATCCCACTCATATCTGTCACATTTGTTGTATTCCAATTTCCGAGAGGTTGATTAAAGTCATCTGCCCAATAAAACATTGAGGCCATAGTAGTTACACTTCCAGTATTCCAATTGCCAATAGGTTGATTAAAGGACGAAGCGCGGTCAAACATCCTGTTCATTTTTGTCACATTACTTGTATTCCAATTTCCGATGGGTTGATTAAAATTACCGGTGGCAATAAACATACTGCCCATATTAGTCACGTTTGTAGTATTCCAATTGCCGATAGGCTGATTAAAGTCGTCCGCAGAACCAAACATACTGCTCATGTCAGTGACATTTCCTGTATTCCAATTCCCAATAGGCTGATTGAAGTTTTCTGCAGTATAAAACATACTTCTCATATTTGTCACATTCCCAGTATTCCAATTTCCAATAGGTTGATTAAAGGAAATAGCATCAGAAAACATATGATTCATATCTGTCACATTTCCTGTATTCCAACTTCCAATCGGTTGATTAAAGATATTAGCCTCATAAAACATCCAACTCATATCCGTTACATTTGCGGTATTCCAACTTCCAATGGGTTGATTAAAGGACGTCGCGTATTCAAACATATAACTCATATCAGTGACATTCCCTGTATTCCAATTATCAATAGGTTGATTATAGTTATAAGCAGAATAAAACATATAACTCATGTCAGTCACATTCCCTGTGGTCCAATTGTCAATAGGTTGATTAAAGGACGTACTGTTAGAAAACATACTTCTCATATTTGTCACATTCCCTGTATTCCAAATACCAATAGGTTGATTAAAAGATGCTGCATCGTCAAACATACTACTCATATTTGTTACATTGCCTGTATTCCAATTTCCAATCGGTTGGTTAAATAAGGGAGCCTGAGAAAACATACTACTCATATTTGTTACGTTACCTGTATTCCAATTTCCAATGGGCTGGTTAAACAAAGAAGCGAAAGCAAACAAATTACTCATGTTCGTAACGCTGCTAGTATTCCAATTGTCAATATTTAGTGGGCCATTTAAATTTACACATTGGTAGAACATATAACTCATATTTATAACCTGTGATAGATCAGGAATATCTGTTGCTGAACAATTCAGATTAATACATCCTTTAAAAGCATTCTGCATACTAATCCAACTTACGACTCCCCATTGTTCTACATCCACTAGTCTATTTTTATCGATACCGCTATAAATATTTATTCTGTTAAAATTAGCAGTATCTATTTTCAAACGAATCATAGCACCGGCAGGCAAGCCAGTAATGGTGATTGTATTCCCACTAAATGTATCGGTGCCACTACTTCCTGCCGGTATGGTTTCCCAGGTATAGCTGCAAGTGCCTATTGTACCAACACCAAATGTAAGTTGAGTAGCACCACTTCCTGGAATGGACAAATCCCAACGCGTAATAAAATCCTGGGCATGCGCCAAAAAATTAAAAGAAAGGAACAAAAAAGAGAATAAATACTTTTTCATGGTAGGGAATTTCTTAACGAATATACTCATTTATTTTGTCAAGCGTCTATTCATTTACGATTTATATACCATGAAGTATAGAAGGACTCAGCTTTTTAAAGCATCTTTATAGTTTCTCAATCATCTTCAAAAACAAGGTCATGCCCTTGGTTTTTTCCTCATCTAATGAGTAATTGATATTGTTTCGGTAATAATTGCTCAGGTCGTAAGGCGTATAAGAAAGATCGGCAATGATTTCTTCAATGCGCTGAAAACCTATTGAGTTGGCAATATTAAATTCTTCTAACAAAGTAGGATTTATTTTTTTATTGGCCACCCATACCGCAAACACAAAAGGCAGTTTGGTATAGTCGTACCATGCTTCTGCAAGGTCATACACATAAGGGAATGCCTTTAAATTTTCTAAAGCACGATCCCCAATAATTAAACCTGCTGTTTTACCTTTTATTTGCGAAATATACTGCTCATCCCCCTCCAGTAAAGAAGGACGTATTTGCCAATATTCTTTCAATAAAATGCGCAACAACATCACACTCGTTCGTGATTGGTAATCGAGGTATATTTCTTGTATTTCATCGATAGGAACTTCACTAAACAAACATACAGAAGCTACTTTTTGATTAGAAGCAATACAATAGTTTGAAATGATTTGACTATCGTTGATTAAGGGTATAGCCGCCACTGGCAATAAGGCAATATCCAGCTTGTTTTTTTGCAACATAGCGGTCAGGTTGGCTGGATAATCTAATTGTAAATTTATTTTTTCGGATAGCGGCCCATGTTGCAAGCCATAAATCAAAGGCTTGGTATTTAAATAATTCACTGCGCCTACACGTATCTTTTGGTCCATTGTGGGTGCAAATATACTTGAATACACTGACGAATAAAGAATCATTAAAAATAAAATGTTGAAATCAAGGAAATAGGGCTTTTTACGATGACTGGTGGTGGTATCTCAACCTTTTAGAGAATGGTATAATAACCACATAAAACCACAACATACAAAAGCCCCCGGTATAAATGATGTATGAAGTAAATAGATACTGTATTACCTTTGTAGCTTATCTTATCACTATGCACCCACTCTCTTCCCTTACAGCTATTTCACCCATCGATGGCCGATATAGAAGTCAACTGAGTCATCTTTCAAATTATTTTTCCGAATTCGCCCTGATTCAATATCGTGTTTATGTAGAAATTGAATACTTTATTGCATTAAGTACCCTCAAACTATTTACATTGACGGCATTGCAAATAAAGGCCTTGCGCAAAATCAGTATTTCCTTTAGCCTTCAAGATGCCCATCGCATCAAAGAAATAGAATCGGTTACCAATCATGATGTGAAAGCGGTAGAATATTTTTTAAAAGAAAAAATGACAAGCCTCAACTTGGCTAAACAATCTGAATGGATTCATTTCGGCTTAACTTCTCAGGATATCAATAATACAGCTACACCCCTATTGTGGAAACATGCCATTGAAAATGAATATATTCCCATGATCAAAGCAATCATTGATATATTAAAATTAAACGCAAAAAGCTGGGCTAAAATATCATTATTGGCCCGCACTCATGGACAAGCAGCCTCGCCTACCTTGTTGGGAAAAGAAATATCGGTATTTGTTGAACGATTAGAAAATCAATTGAGTTTATTATCACCTATCCCTTATGCAGCTAAGTTTGGCGGTGCTACGGGCAATATGAATGCGCATTATGTAGCTTTTCCAAAAATAGACTGGAAAAAATTTGCCAATACCTTTGTCAATAAAACCCTGGGTCTTAAACGAATGCAGTTTACCACCCAAATAGAACATTATGACCATTTAGCTGCTCAGTTTGATGCAATGAAACGTATCAATACCATTTTCATGGATTTCTCACGCGATATCTGGACCTATATTTCGATGGATTATTTTAAACAAAAAGTCAATAAAAATGAAGTGGGTAGTTCTGCCATGCCTCATAAAGTAAATCCCATTGATTTTGAAAACGCAGAAGGCAATTTGGGAATTGCCAATGCCCTGTTTGAACACCTTGCAGCCAAACTACCCATATCAAGATTACAACGCGACTTAACCGACTCTACGGTATTGCGCAATATAGGAATGCCTTTTTCCCATACTTTACTGGCCATGAATTCATTAAAGAAAGGAATAGGTAAGCTTATCGTAAACGACCAAAAAATTAGTGATGACCTCGAAGCCAACTGGGCGGTAGTAGCAGAGGCTGTTCAAACCATCTTAAGACGTGAAAAATTTCCAAAACCCTATGAAGCCTTAAAAGAATTGACAAGGGGAGTTACCCATATCAATCAGGAAAGTATGCACCGGTTTATTGATACCTTACATATCAAAGAAGAAATTAAAAAAGAACTCAAGAAAATCACGCCTCATAATTATGTAGGAAAAGCATAACGCTTGACCTTATACCAACAACACATGCAAGAGAGTCAATTTGTTATGAGCTTAAATGTAATGTGTGTGGGTATTATACCGATTTTATTCAGATTCATTCTTAAATACATTTGGTATTATATGGCATAAAAAGGCTATCTTTATTCCATCATATGAACTATAAATTTTTAATTACCCTTTGTTTGTTGCTTCCCTTATGGGTACAAGCCCAATTTGCTTTTGAATTGAAAGTAGAATATGCTATGCAAGTGCAAAATTCAGAACAATATGCAGTGAGTGGCACCATCACAAGTGGTAAAATAGAAAATAACAAAACCTATTATTTAGAGGATGGTACCAGATTAGATGTTAAAAACATTATTTCTGCTAAATCAGCTACATCAGTACCAGTGGCATTGGCGCAGGAGAATGTGTCAATCAGTCTTTCCTGTAAAGATTTTCCGGTGATAAGGGGTGAAACCATGCGGGCTATCAGCACCAAACCCGGGTATGGTGGTACTCTGGTAAAATCATTTGCCAAGCAAATGCCTGAAGGTATATTGAGTTGTAAAATCAATGGTAAAATGTATGATTCCAAATCAATCAGTAAACCTGTTTATATGCGTCAGGCCGATGTGATGGATTTGTTTTTTGAAGCAGAAAATCAAACCGTCATCTGGATACAAATCAATGATTTTTCCCAAATTAAAGATGTGCCTCATTTGACCAAGTCAGATACAAGTGTGCAGGAAAGGTCGCTGGTTTGCAAACTCGCTTATCTGCCTAAGGGGTACAGACCCACCGACATGCCTAATAACTATATCGCTTTTGAAGATTATAAAGGCAATGCGGGTGTGATTATTACCCAAATTGATCGCTACAATAAAAAAATCGCCCTCGAATTTTCTGGCATTTTAAGACCCAATGCCCTGATGCAGGAAGAGCATCCCAATGCAGGCTTGTATTATATTACGGAAGGTCGTGTAGATCAGATACAATGGGAAGAATATTAATTTAAGAGGTTGCTGTAGAAACCGCTTTCGATCTAAGCGTCTTCATATTCATGCGTTCGATTGATTTTTTGTTTTATCTTTTAATCCATGCAACAAGGGAAAATAAAAATTTGCTTTGAATACTAATGTCGATTGATAGTTCGTATAGCCCAGAGAATCATTTTTTATTAGCAACTACAATAGCTGAGTTTAAGTCCCTTGAAGTGTAAATCTTTAATTGTAAAACCAATTATTTATTTCATGGTTGATTAAATAAATCATCAAACGCTGTAAGTATAGTACATAAATGTTGGGTGTTTGGCAATCCATCAAATTCACGCCAGGCAAATGCAGCAATATTACTTTGAGCAGGAAAGTCACCCTTAGTATCTATAATGTGTTGTACACGTGGTATTAATACAAATTGTAACCACTCGGTAAATGCCATTGTTTTAGTTCCGAAAGCACCCATGTCTATCAGTCTGTGAGCTTCTATAGGTGTTGCAGACCAGGCCTGCATGGCCATGAGTTCATCTTTAATTTGGCTTAGGTACTTAGCCGCATTTTCATAAATAGTCATAAGGGGTTCATTATCTTTTTAAAGAGGCTGTTTATAATTCTACACATACATTTTTAGCTTCTGTAAAAAATCGCAGGGCTTCCCAACCACCCTCACGACCAACACCACTATTTTTTACACCACCAAAAGGGGTTCGCAAATCGCGCAATAACCAACAGTTAATCCATACAATACCCGCATTGATGTTGATGGCTACCCGATTCGCTTTTGATATGTCCTGGGTCCAAAGGGTAGATGCCAAACCGTAATCACAAGCATTTGCCAATGCCAAAGCTTCGGCCTCCGTTTCAAAAGGTTGTAAGGTCACCACAGGTCCAAATATTTCTTCCATATTGGTTTGACAATGAGCACCTAATCCTTCTATGATAGTGGGTTCAATAAAGTAACCATTTTCACATCTTCCTTCCAGCTTCACTGCATTACCGCCCAGTAAAATGTTTCCACCTTCCTGTTTGGCAAGTGCTATACAATGCAATATTTTTTCAAAATGCACTTTACTTACCACAGCACCTTGTTTTGAAGTATCATCCATTGGATCGCCTACGTTTAATTTTTTTACCCGATCAATAAACTCAGCCTTAAACTTTTCATAGATACTTTTTTCGATAAGGATTCTACTGCCACATAAACAAATTTGACCTTGATTCGAAAAGGAAGATTGTACAGTAGTACGCATCATTTTTTCCCAGTCGCAATCAGCGAAAATGATATTGGGGTTTTTACCTCCTAACTCTAATGATAATTTTTTAAACATGGGTGCCGCCACAGATGCAATATGCTGACCAGCTCGTGTGCTACCTGTAAAAGAGATGGCTTTTATTTTTGGATGGGCCACAATCGCACTTCCACAATGTGGACCATCACCATGTACTATATTTAATACCCCATCGGGCAAGCCTGCTTCTTTGCATATCTTACTCAACAAAAAGGCTGTTAAGGGAGTTACTTCACTGGGTTTGGCTATTACACAATTGCCTGCAGCCAAAGCGGGTGCTATTTTCCAGGTAAAAAGATATAAAGGTAAATTCCACGGAGAAATACAACCCACAATACCAATGGGTTGTCGAAGTGTATAATTGATGGCCTTGTCTTCCATCGCATGACTTTCAGTGGCAAAGTGCATAATACCTGTTGCAAAAAATCGAAAGTTGGAAGAAGCACGTGGGATATCTACCCGTTTTGACAACCATAATGGCTTCCCATTATCGGTGGTTTCGGCCAAAGCAAGTTCTTCAATATAAGTATCAATCAGGTCGGCTATTTTATTTAATATCCTAAATCGTGTTTCTGTTGTAGATACGCTCCAGGTGACAAATGCTTTTTCGGCGGCTTTAACGGCCAAGGCAATATCCTCTTGATTACTATTGGGGATTTGACCAAATTTTTCACCCGTTGCAGGATTGATATTGTCGATATAAGTTTTTGAAAGGGGTTCTATCAGTTCACCACCGATATAATTTTGAATGTATTGAAAATTAGTAAGATTCATAGTTTATAAAAGAAAAAGGATGAATGTGAATGGTAAAATTAATCATTAATTTTTAGTTGTGTCTAATATCCGTTTTTTGTGCGATTTAATTTTGAACAATTCCTCTATTGAACATGAATTTATTTTGGGCGGCACACACGCTATTCGTTCCAAGTCCACCCATGCGAGGCGCATGGTGCGGGCTTTCCACTACTATCCTGAGGACAGAGTTTTTTTATTTCGGGACTAACTCCATATCAAACTTATT